>Ga0102594_1000060_pt1 | contig 222418 bp, 209 predicted proteins | sample AraplaCol_mLB_r2_2_FD_76863 | JGI IMG/M metagenome (GOLD analysis project Ga0102594, IMG submission 76863) | Arabidopsis root microbial communities from North Carolina, USA - plate scrape MF_Col_mLB_r2 (SPADES assembly) (version 2) | ecosystem: Host-associated > Plants > Roots > Endosphere... | reverse complement strand
ACCAGAAGGCGGAGGTGGCCAAGTGGGCGCAGGTGATCAAGGCGGCGGGCATCAAGGCCGAATGATCGGCGCTGCCATGCGGCCCGATGGATCTGCGAGTCCGCTTCATCGACTGGAGCGGCGTTTTTGAAGGGTTCGCTCGGTGTCCACCCTAGCGGTTGGCAAAGGCGGAATGCGACCAAAAGCTGACGATTCACCAATGAATTCGAACTTGGGCGTTTCAAGCGCTCCGAACAAGTCCATCAAAGCATCAAGCATCCTGTCGCTGTTGGCGATGGTCTTGCTGATGTTTGCGGGGGCGATGCTGAAGTCTGCAGCCCCCATCTACGCGGGCGTCCCTACGTTCGAATCGTTGCATGTGGGTGCTGGCGTTCTGGTCCATGGCGCCAGAAAGTGCAGTACCAGCGGCAGGGGGCTCGCCTCCCTGGCCCTGGACGTCAATGAAGCGGATGGGCTCGTCCGCCACGCGGTTCCATGTGCGCCGGCCCTCGAATCGGCGCTTGCCGAGCGCTCCGGCCTTCGTATCGAAGTGCGCTCGCGACCGTTTTCGACTTACATACTGAACACTCCAGTGCAACAGGTCTGGAGTGTGACGGTCGATGGGGTCGAGGTGTATCGTTATTCGGAGCGAGCCCGACGACAAGTCGAGTCGATCCAAACATATTGGGTGCTGCTTGTGTCGGAAGGCCTGTTTGTTCTTGTCGCCGTTGCGTGGGCGGCATACGAACTTCGGCGAAGGTAGAAGCGAAGACGTACCGGACCGAGGGACGGCCCACTTCATGGTCTCTCTGCTACTCCAGAGTTCCGCTTCGGGCACCTATGCGACGGCCTGTGCGATCACCACATGCGGGCCCCGGGGAAAGCGCCCGCTGAGCGCGAAATTCCGGGCGTCCGCAGCCAACAACTTGCACGTCCGCAATCGCTGCGACTCCTCAGGAACCAGGGGTATGTGAGGCCGCCCGGCCCGTGGCCGCTTGGAAGCCGGCATTCGCGGCGAAGGAGCGATGCTCTCCAGGGATCGAGCCAGCGCCCGCAGCCGCGGCCTACTCGAGCACCCCGAGATCCACCACCTCGAAGGCCCAGAACCCCAGCAGCACGTGCGACACCGACACGCCCACCAGGCTGCCCTGGCGCGCATACAGCCAGCCCCAGAACAGCCCGGCAATGAAGGCGATGACGGCCAGGCCCGGCGACACGTAGAGGTGCGCCGCCGAGAAGATGACGTTGGCGCCGACGATGGCCAGCCATGTTCGCCAGCGGCCGGTCAGGAAGTGCGTCAAGGGACCTTGCACGCCGCCGCGGTAGATCAGCTCCTGAAAGGGCGCAAAGAAGACATAGGCTGCGGCCAGCCACGGGTTGAAGCCGCTGGCCGGCAGCCCCGGCGCCGGCGGCGAGAACATCTGGAACAAGGGCAGGCCTTGCATGCTCGGCACCCACGCCACCAGCGCGAGCTTGACGAGCACCGTGCCCGCCAGCCAGGGCAGGGTGAAGAGCACCGCCTCGCGAATGTTCGCCCATGCGTTCTCGGTGGTCAGCCCGAAGAAGCGCGCCGGATAGCCTGACACCCGCGCGAACACCAGGAGGATCGCGCAGCACACGAAGATCGCCGGCACGGTGATGAACTCGCTGTGGCCGAAGGTCTGCTTGACCTTGATCGCGGTGCCAAGTACCCACGCATACAGCGTGTAGGCCAGCATCAGCAGCAGCGTGAAGCGGCCCATCAGCGACCGCATGCGTTCCTGCGCCAGGATGCGGTCGGCGGTGGCGGCTGCGTTGTCGCTCGAGGCGCGCAGGCGCTCGGCCACCAGCGCGCCGATGTCTATCAGCACCGGCACCAGCGTCGGGTGCGACTCGGCCAGTTGCGCGAAGTCGGTCAGGGGCAACTCCAGGCTGCGCACAGGCCCTTCGGCCCGCACCGTGGCGGAGCGCGGCTGTCGATCGAACAGCGCCATCTCGCCGATCGAGTCGCCCGGGCCCAGGCGGTTGATCAGGTGCTCGTGGCCGTTCGCACCGCGCTTGAGCACCAGCGCCTGCCCCCGCTCCATGATCAGCATGTTCTGCGGGAAGTCGCCTTCGCGAACCAGGTCGGCGCCATCGGCGTGCTCCAGCCAGCGCGTCTTGCCGGCCAGCGCGTGCAGGTCGTCCGCATCGCAGCGTCTGAAGAGCCCGCATGTCTGCAGCAGTTGCCTGGCGGCGGGGTCGTCGGCTTGGACCGGATCCATGGGGTCGCGCACTTCCACCGGCTTCATTCGGCCGCCAGGTGCTGCCTCGGGAGCCGCAGGACCGCCGGTGCGCACAGCAGCATCAGGCCGCCCGCCAGCGCCAGCGCCCATTCGATGGCGGCCAAGGCGTCGGTGCCGCGGCCGGCCATGTGACCCAGCATCAGGCTGCCCACCAGCAGGCCCACGTCCGTGAGCCACGCGACGGCGCCCTGCGCCAGGCCCTGCGCATCACGCCGCAGCGCCCGTGCCGCCGCATAGCGCAAGGGCCCGCCGGAGAGCAGGCCGATGCCGAAACCCAGCGCAGCGCCGCCGAGCATGAAGAAGACGCGCCCCGCGGGCGCCGCGACGACCAGCAGCACGCCCACCACCGCGCTGCCGAGCCCGAGCCCCACCAGCGGCCGGGCGCCGAGGCGGTCCAGCGAGCGGATCACGAAGGCCGTCGCGCCCAGTCCACCGAGCAGCAGAGGAATCATCAAGGGCGCCGTGTCGGTCATTCCCAGGCCGAGGCGCACCGCGGCCAGCGTCGGCATCCACACCAGCACCGATTGGCCGATGCCCGTGCCGAGCGAGAGCAGGATGACCGCCGCCATGGGGCGGCTGAAGGCCAGCCACCACGGCGCATGGCCCCGCGGGCCCGGCGCGTGAGTGACGGCAGGCAGCGGCCACGCGAGCGAGAGCAAGGCCAGGCAGGCCCCCAGCGCGAAGGCACTGCGCCAGCCCGCGGCCAGGAGCCATGGCGTGCCGATGGTTGCGGCCACGTAGGTCAGGCCGTAGGCCATCGACACCATGCCCAGCAGGCGTCCATGCTGGTGCGGCGGCCAGTGCATCACGATCACCGCCGCGACCAGTGGCAACAGCGGCCCCAGTGCAAAGCCCTGCAGCGCGCGCGCGGCCAACACGCCGCCCAGGCCGGGCAGGGCGGCGGCAAGGGCGCCGGATACGGCGGCAAGCAGCAGGAAGCCGCGCAGCAGGCGCGAGGCATCCCAGCGCCGAGCGGCCAGTGCCGCCAGCGGAACGGAGACGAGCGTGGCCGCGACGAAGATCGAGAGCAACCACGACGCCGCCTGCGCCGATGCGCCAGTTTCCGCGCGCAGGGCCGGCAGCACATAGGCGATGGCGCCGGCCTCGAAGCCTGCAGTCACCGCAGCACCCAGCAGCGCAAGCATGCGGCGGGGTTCGTTGTCGTCGGCAGCGGCTGTGGCGGGCAAGGGTGCGGACATGGGATGGAGGCGGCCGGGGGAGTGTAGGGCGCAACGCCTGCATGCCGCATGCCACGGCGCCTGCCCTATGCTCACGGCCCATGGCCCGTACCATTTTCGACACGCCCTGGCTGCAGCGGCTGCTGCGTCCGCTGTCGCGCCGCGTGCTTCGGCTGCTGGGCTGGCAGTTGCACGGCGAGCTGTCGCCGCAGGCGGTGCGCTGCGTGGTCATCGCGGCGCCGCACACCAGCAACTGGGACTTTCCTTTCACGCTACTGGCTGCCTTCGGCCTGGGCATGCGCATTCGCTGGCTGGGCAAGGCGGCCCTGTTTCGTCCGCCCTTCGGTTGGCTGATGCGCTGGCTCGGCGGCATCCCGGTGCATCGTGAGCGCGCGAACAACCTCATCGCGGCGTCGGTGCTGGCGTTGAAGGAGGCACCTGGCCCGCTGCAGCTCGTGGTGGCGCCTGAAGGCACGCGAAGCCGCGCTGCGCAGTGGAAGGCCGGCTTCCACCACATCGCGCGCGGCGCCGGCCTGCCGGTGCAGTTGTCGTATCTGGATTGGGGCACGCGCACCTGCGGCCTGGGCCCGCTGGTCGAGCCGACGGAGGACACGGAGGGCGACATCGCCGGCATCCGCGCCTTCTATGCGCCGTTTCGCGGGCGCAACGTGGATCAGTTCGACGCGGGTTGACTGCGCTCGCCGGTGCCGCGAGAGCGACGATTGGCGGTCAGCTCGCCACCGCCCCTCCCACGCAAAAGGTGAAGGCGGTGCTGGCAACGGCGCTACTTTTCGAAGCGCACGACCCCGTCCCACCGAGCCAACTGATCCGGGTCCTCCTCCAACTGTCTGCACTGTGCCCGCAACCAGCGCACGCGGGGGTCATCAGTCACCGAGATCGCGCCAATCGCCGCTTTGAGCTCCTGCAGATCGGAGACATGGCGCGCCCCTTCCAGCAGGCGCAAGAGTTCCTCCCAGTGCGCGGCCAGGGCGGGCGACGACAGGCATCGGGCTGGATCGATCACCTCGTAGACATTGACGAGGGTTTCCATCCCCGCCAAGGCCACGCGGGCGGCCCGAACGAAGGGCGTGCGGGCCACGTCCAGTTGGCTGGCCACCTGTTCTGTGACCAGCAGCGGCGCGTCAAGCCGGCCGGGTTTGGTGAGCGACTCCATGCGGGCTGCGCAGTTGACCGATGTGCCCAGCAACCCGTACTTGAAGTGCCGGCTCGACGTCATCGAACCGGCCAGCACCTGCCCCTTGGCAATGGCGATGCCGCAAACGGGTCCGGACCGTGAGGACAGGGACTGCAACGGGGCGGTCTTCAACTGCTCAAGAATCCGCAGCGCACAGTCGACGGCCAGTTGCGCCTGGCCGGCTTGCTCGAACGGCACTCCCCAGGCGGCGAAACACCCGTCACCCTGGTAGTCGATGACCGTTCCCTCGTGCGCAAAAACTTCCCGCGAGACGATGTCCATCGTGCTCCGGAGTTCTTTCTGCCACCCAAGCAGGTCTGTCGCCGCCGCTTCCGTGGAAAGGCAGAACCCCCGAAGATCGAAGATGAGGCTGGTTGCCTCCATGACACGAGGATCGCCTTCGGCACTTGAGCGTCCGCCGGGGCGCATCAGCAGGTCAACCACCTTGGGCGAAAAGTATTGGGCCAGATGGGTCTGCCTTTGACCCACCAGATGCTGGCGCGTGAGCGTACTGACCAGGCTGAGGTAGCCGGCTGCGATGTCGGTGTTGCCATTCTGCAGGGCTCGCTCGCCGACAACATAGAGCACGATGGGCTCGCCAACGGCGCTGCGCTCGATCAGGCAGGCCCCGACCGTGCGCGTCGTGTCCTGCACCGTCGCATCGATCTCGGCCGGGGAGGCGTGGTTGAAGAAAGCGACCGAGCCGTCCAGATGGAGCGCGTCGCCGATGACCCGGCGGCTGAGCACCGGGGCGCCTTCACCGTTGAGCGAGTATGCCGCGAGCATGCGAGACGACTCGATGCTCTGTGGATGTGTCTGGACGACATAGGCCGAACTGACGGCGGGCGACAGCACTTGCACCAGAAAGGCGCAGGCCTTCTGCAGCACCTCGTCTTCGGCGTGCGCCTCACCGAACAAACGGGGCAGTTCCAGCGCCGACTTCAGGATCAACTGCGGATCCAGCGTCGCGAAGTTCACGGCCGTCAGCCTGAGCTCCGTGGCCCTGGTCTGCTCGATCTGGCCCTCGAGCTCGAGAACCCGCAGGCTCAAGGGGCCGACGCGCAACTCGTCGTGCATGCGCAGCCCATAACGCTGTCCGGGCCCAAGCTTCATGCCGTTCACCAGGCTTCCGACCTTGCTGAGATCCTCCACCACCCACCCTTGGCCGGTCGGTACCAGCCGGGCATGCAGCCGGGACACGCCACCCTGTTCGCCGGCGACCTGGATCTGGCAGTCGGACGAGCGCCCGATCGTCACAGGTTGAGCGGTGCTGAACTCCAGGCGCTGGACAGCACCTGCGGTGGTGGCTTGCAGGATCAGGCGCATGACTCACCCGAAAAAGATGGCGACTGGGGCGAATCGGTCGCAAAGCCCTGCAACGGGCCACATTTTGTATCAATGTTCATTGATAATGATTTAAGCACCTCATGGCCGTCGGAAAGGCGTCATGTCAGAAAAAAAAGAATCCGAAGAAGCCCGCGACGACCTCACGGTGGAGGGGCACGGCGGCTCGTTTCTGGGATTGCTTGCGCAAGCCTCGCCGGTACCGGGGGCGCAGTTGTTGGGCGCGGGCTTTAGGCCGCTCCCCGGAACCAGCGTGCTGGACGGCAGATTCCGTATCCGGCGCCTGATCGGCGAGGGCGGCATGGGGGTGGTGTTCGAAGCCTATGACGAGCTCAGGCGCAGCGTCGTGGCGATCAAGACACTGAGCTGGCTCGATTCGGGCAGCGTTTACCGGCTGAAGAACGAGTTCCGCTCGCTGGCCGATATGAACCACCCGAACCTGTGCCGCCTGTACGAGCTGTTCAGTGACGAGGGCTGGTTCTTCAGCATGGAGCTCGTCGAAGGCGAGCGATTCAATGACTGGGTGCGTCCCAACGGTCGACTCGACGAGCTGCGCCTGCGCGCCGGCCTGAAGCAGCTGCTTCAGGGCGTGCTGGCGATCCACCGCACCGGCATGCTGCACCGGGACCTGAAATCGTCGAACGTCCTTGTTGAAAAGGGCGGGCGCGTCGTGATTCTGGACTTCGGCCTGGTCATGGACTGGCATGCCGGCGCGGCCAGGCGCACGTCCGTGGAAGTCGGCTTCAGCGGCACGCCCGGCTACATGTCACCCGAGCAGACCTGGAGCGCGGCCAACGTCGCGCCGACGACTGCCAGCGACCTGTACGCGATCGGCTCGATCCTGTTCATTGCCCTCACCGGCAGGCTGCCGTTCGAGGGGCTGCTCGACGACGTGCTCGAGCTCAAGCGGCACCAGGCCGCACCGCGCGTGCACAGCGTGTGCCCGGACGCGCCGCAAGACCTGGCCGAACTGTGCGATGCGCTGCTGCAGCGCGACCCCGCGGCGCGGCCTGATGCGGCGCAGTTGCAGGCAGCCCTGGACCGGGCCGACGTCGGCGCGCAGGCCCGGACAGTTCCCGTGCTCGAGTCTGGCCCCGCTCAGGCGGATCCGGCGGGCATGTCGCCGCGGGCTGACCTCCTGCTCGGACGCGAAAGCGAAATGGCCGCATTGCACGCCGCGCATGCTTCCATGCTGGCAGGGCGGCCGGTCGTGATGTTCGTCAGCGGCGAATCAGGCATGGGCAAGAGTGCCCTGTTGCATGCCTTTCTCGACCAGGTAAGAGCCAACGGAGGTTCCGTCGCGCTGGAGGGGCGCTGCTACGACCGTGAAAGCGTGCCTTTCAAGGCCTTCGATCCGGTGATGGATGAGCTCTGCAGCCACCTGCAGGAGCTGACGCGCGAGGAAGCCGGCGATCTGATGCCGCGCGAGGTGTACGCCCTGGCCCGTCTCTTCCCAGTGCTGGAGCGCATCGAGGCCGTGGCCGAGGCGCCCAGGAAGGTCATCCCGGATCTGCAGGAACTGCGGCTGCGCGCGTTTGCCGCGCTGAATGAGCTGCTTGGACGCATGCGCGACCGGCGGCCCTTGGTCATCTTCGTGGACGACCTGCAATGGACCGACAGCGATTCGGTCATCGTCTTCGAGTACCTGCTGAGCCAGCCAGATCCGACGCCCTTCCTTTGGGTGGCCACGCATCGAAGCGAAGGCGCCGAGGGCAACGCGCTCCTGCAGCAGACGCTGGCTGTCCCGACCAGGAGTCCGAAGGTGGAGTGCCGTTCGCTGCACGTGGGCCCATTGCCACCCGCGGTTTCGGAGCTGTTGGCGCAACAGCTGCTCGGTTCGGCCAGCCCCGCGAGCTCCGCGTTGATCGCGGCAGAGGGCCGGGGCAGTCCCTTCTTCCTCGGCGAACTGGTGCGCCAGGCGCTTTCGGCCGGCCGGACGGGGATCGATACGACCGCGCTTACGCTCAGCGAGAGCGTCGACAGGCATGTCAGCCAGTTGCCCGCGAAGGCACGCGATGTGCTCAATGTGCTGGCCGTGGCAGGGCGCCCGATGGCAGCCCAATTGGCCATGGATGCCGCCCATGCATCGCATGAGGCCGTCGACACCTTGTTGTTCGAACGGCTCGCACGCACCGCCAGGGCCAGTGCGCACTCGCGCGTACTCGAGTGCTATCACGACAAGATTCGCGAGTCCGTCGCCGACGCTCTGGCCCCCGATGCCCTGCGCCGCATACACGCCAGCCTGGCGGCAGCCCTGTCCGTGGATGCGGACGCGGCGCCGGAGCACCTGGCCTTGCACTTTCATGGCGCCGGCGACACCCAGCGTGCCGCCGTCTACTACGAGAAGGCGGGCGATGTCTTTGCAGCCGGGCTGGCCTTCGAGTTTGCGTCCCGCCAGTATCGACAGTGCCTGGACCTCATCGGTGTCGACCCTGCGCGCATCCGGCTGGTGCAGGTCAAGCTCGCCGCGATGCTGGCGTCGATGGGCAGCAGCCGCGAGGCGGCAGAGGTCTACCGCGCGGCGAGCATCGGTGCTCCGGCGCAACAAGCGCTCGAGTACAAGCGCGCAGCGGCGCATCTGCTCAGCACCAGCGGCTACATCGATGAGGCACGCCTCCTGCTGGGCGAGGTGCTTGCCGCCATCGGCCTGTCCATGCCGCGCTCGCCACGGGCAGCGATCGTTGCCGCGCTGGCTTCGCGCTTTCAGCTGACGTGCAGAGGTCTGAAGATCGACCCCACGGCAACACCCGGCCCAGGCGACCAGGCCCGGCTGGGCGCGATGTGGTCGGTGGTCCAGGGCTCGTCCGGCAACGATCCGTTCGTGATGGTGGACATGGCGGCCCGCTATGCCCGGCTCGCGCTGAACACGGGCTCCCGTTCGCATGCGGCTCGGGCCTTGTCCATGGAAGCGTACATGGCCAGCTTCAATGGCCCCGGCACGCGCGCGAAGACGGAGCCGATCATGCTGGAGGCCGAGCGCCTGGCCGCGGAGGTGTCGCAGAACGAACTGACGGGCTGGGTTCGTGAGATTCGCGGCTGTGTGCTGGCTCACGAAGGTCGGTTTGCCGAGGCCCGACCGGTACTTCGGGACGCCCTGGAGTGGTTGGGCTCTCAATGCGCGGAAGTGCCGTTCGAGTTGGCCGGGACCCATCTCTACACCGTGAATGTGGCCAATCATCTGGGCGACTACGCACAGACCTCGACCACGGCGCCTGGCATTGTCGAGAACGCCTTGCGCCGGGGTGACCAGTATCTGGCTTGCGGCGTGGTCGGTTTCGCGGCGCCTGCCTTGCTGGCACACCGAGGTCTTGCAGACGCAGGCCCGCGCATCAGCCAGGCCAAGGCCAGCTATCAGGTGCAAAGCGTCTATCAATGGGCGGACTACCTGATCCTCCTGGCCGATCTGAACCTGGCGCTTTACGAGGGCCAGCCGGCACGAGGCGTCCTGCTGGCCGCGCAACAGTGGTCCGCACTTGAAAAATCCCAGCTCTTGCGCATGAAGACGGCGTTCGGACTGGTGAGCTACTACCGAGCCGGTTGCGCACTGGCTGCCGCGCGTCAACGGTCGAGGGACGCCACCGAGGGTCTGGCGCTGGCCAGAAGGACGGCCAAGGTGTTGAGCAAGAGCCCCTTGCCGCACCTACCGGGCTGGGCCGCGGTGCTTGAAGCCGGCCTGGCATGCGAACAGCAGCAACCCGCCCGGGCGGCAGAGTTCCTGAAGGCTGCGACAGTGGCCTTCGACAAGACGGGACTGAAGCTCTATGGCGCTGCCGCGCGGCGCAGGCAGGGCCAGGTGATGGGCGGCCCAGCCGGGCGCGCACTGGTGATCGCCGGCGAGGCCGCCATGCACGAGCAAGGCGTCGTCGACATCGAAGCAACGACCGAGATGCTGGCACCGGCATGCCAGTCCGGGGCCCGCTGATCACCCACGGGGCATGCCGGATGCACCTGACGGGCCTCAGATGCTGATGCTGTTGGGCACCCTGGACGGCAGCTGGAACAGATAGGGGATCGGCCGTTCGAGGTTGCGCTCGTGGATCGTGAATTCGGCCTGCGCCAGCGCAGCCTGAAAAGCCTCGAGGGCCTTCTGGGCCGGGCGATCCGCGAAGTGCGGGTGCTGCCGGTTGCTGGCGTAGTGGCCCAGCACATCGAACTGGATGCTGCTGAGCAGGTACACGAACGACACGGTGTACAACGCGACGTCCAGCGGCGGGAGCCACTTCAGGCACTCCGCCTCGTCATTGATCACGTCCTTGCGTGTCGGCGCGGCCTTGTAGATCGCCGCGGCAACGCTGGGCGCGAAGCCCGCGTAGGGATACTGACCGTAGTTGACCGACGCGTGCAGGGGGCCTGCCGTGTAGATCATTTGCGCAATGACGTCGACAACCTCTTTGCGGCTGGTCAGCTTCTCGGGAAATCCTGGCAGGTTGCCGCGCTGCGGGCAGCGAAGTTCTTCCACCCAGGCAGTGAGTTCCGGATCGGTACTGACGCAGGCGTCGTCCGGGTAGTAGATCGCCACGTAGGCACCGACGAAATCATGGATGGCCTCCCACAGCAGCAAGGTGTCGTCGCGAAACGGGTAGGCGGCCAGCTTGTCGACGCCGCGCAGGGCAAAGATCGTCTCGGGGCTGTTTTCCTCCCAACGCCAGGCCTCGCGCGCGTCGTTGACCATCTTCAGCGTCCAGTCGATGTTGGCGCCGACGTTGGCAGCCACCACGCCGCCCGGGACGATCAGGTTGTGCGACGCACCATCGTTGATGCTGATGGTGAAGCGCAGGTGCGGCTCGAGCAGATGGAACAGCGGGTGATCCTTCGCCAGCTGGCGGTGCGTGGCCACCGCGATGGCCTCCATGATGAGGTGGCAATCCCCGAGATGGGCGACCGATTCGTGTTGAATCGCGCAGGCCACGTTGACGAAGTACTTGGCGATCTTCCACTTCAGGCGCTTGGCATCGTTCGCATCGAAGGCATCGGTCGGGCTGAAGATGGCGGAGTCCGGTGTCTGCCCCAGCTGGATCGCGAAGGGCTGCAACACCCCTTCCTTCGACCCGTAGGCCAAGGGATAGCCGTCGGGGGGCGACTCGTTCCAATAGAACAGGGCAATGGGCGAGGGCAGGTAGCGATGCTTGTCGTGCAGGCTGCTCTCCTTGCAGTCCAGCTTCCCGTCGCCGATCAGCGCGGCGTAGTCGCAGGCGTAGAGCTTGCCGGCGCTGATCATCTCAGCCAACGAAAGGGTGGTGGTGCCGCCTCGGCTCAGGACAGTCACCGTATCGGGGATCCTCATCTTCGCCTTCAACTCGCTCCAGGCCAGGGCCTTGCTGTGTGCCGCCTTGTCCTGCACGACGCGACGCAAATTGGTCGTGTTGAAGCCGGCCAGTTGCAGATAGCCGAAGAACCAATCCTCCTCGCATGGCCTGGTGTCCTTTTGCATCCATTCCTTGACCTCCACTTCCATCATCTGGGGCTTGGGCAGGGTTTCAACCAGGTGCTCGTAGTCCGACTCTGCCTTGGCCTCGAGGTACTTCAACTTCACCATGTCGAACAGGGTCGATTTCAGAACCGCCGTAGGTCCTTCCTGGACCGCTTCGGCGGCGGTTGCAAACATTCCATCGATCAGCTTTCTAAGATCCTCGAACAGGTCTTCCAGAGCCTGGAAGGGATGCGCGGAATAGATGTTGTCCTTGTCTTCCTTGATTTCGCGGTCGATGAATCTGCGCACGTTGCAGGCAAAGTTCTCGGCAATCTGCGCGCTGGTCTGCGCCACCAGCGCGTTGTAGGCAGCACTGAACTCCTCGCCGGGCGGCACGCCCGCGCACAACGGCACCGCCTCCAGACCGGGGTAGCTTCGAACGTAGTTGTAGGCTGTGCGCGACAGCTTGAGCTGCAATGCGCGCGCCGCCTGGTCGTTCGCGGTGCCTCGACCTGGCAAGGTGGGAATGGGTGCGGTCATCGCTGGCATGATCGGATCTCCAGGGCTGACAAGGGTTTCAACAGGCGTTCAGCCCGCGAGCCTAACGGCTCTTTGGGCATCAGCGCGGCTTTATTGGTGGGTCGCCTTGCGCGGGCTGACTGGCGCGTTGCGCCCAGGTCCTAGCGTTCGAGCGGGGGCATCAAGCGAGGAGCAGGCATGTTTGAAGGTTCGAACGCAGATAAGTCCGGCGACTTCCTGGCCGAGCTCGCGCGGTTGGGCGAGACGCGCAGCTGGGAACCTGGTTCGTCGGTCGTGACCGAGGGCGACGTTGCCGACTGCATGTATCTCATCCACGAAGGCGAGCTGCGCGCGTTTGTCCTCGGGGATGGCGGACGCGTGGTGGAGCTCAATACGCTGCGCGCGGGTGAGCTCTTCGGCGAGCTGATGCTCAGCGGTGAACGGCGCGCCGCCACGGTGCAGGTCACCACACGAGCGCGGCTGACGCGCGTGACGCGGGCGCAGGCTGAACTCGCCCTGGCGCAACGCCCTGAGCTTGCGTTCGAGTTGATCCAGCGCCTGGTGCAGCGGGTGCGCACCCTTACGCGCACGGTGGGGCGCCTGGCTTCGGTCGACGTCTACGGTCGGCTCGTGGGACTCTTCGACGCCCTGGCGGTCGACGACAACGGTCTGCGCGTGGTGCCTGGGCCGCTGAGCCAGCAGCGCATTGCCGAGCGCGTGGGCGCTTCGAAGGCCATGGTCAGCCGCCTTCTGACCGACCTGGCCAAAGGCGGCTACGTCGACGTCTCGCGCGAGCGCATCGTGCTGCTCAAGAAGTTGCCGCCGAAGTGGTGAGCCAACCGTCCAGCTGCCGGGACGCCTGGCGCTACGCATTCCGTTGGATCGATGCCGATGCTTGTGGCGACTGATGCGCAGGTCGGGCCGATGGGGCTGCGCCGCTTGGGTCGACCCTGTAGTTCGGGTTGAACTGTTCACCCGTACGTTCCAGCAACGCGGTCAGCGCGGGCAGCGCCGCCTCGCCCGCGCGCCTGCCTTCCTCCACGAGATAAGGCAGGGCCTCGGTGTCGAAGAGGCCGACACGGCGATCCAGCGCCGGAAAGATGCGAAGCATCTCCATGCCACCCGATTCCGCTGCCGCAAGCCGTGCATGCATGAGGTTGTTGGTCATCGCCGAAGTCACCTGGGCCAGCATCCGGGAGGGCCCGTTGATGCGGGTGGGCATCGGTGCATCGAAGCCGAAAGCGATCACGGCGCGTGCGTCTTGCGCTGCGCTCACCGGCAGTGGGTCGGATACGAAGCCGTCAACCAGGCGCTGACCCCCGATGTGGTGCGGTGCAAACATGAAGGGCATTGCGATGCTTGCCCGCAGGGCATCGACCAGTCGGCCGCTGTCGATGACGATGGTCGCGCCCGTTGCTGCTTCCGTGGCAGTGACCCGCAACCTCGCGCTCAAATCCTCGACCCGCAGTTCGCCGAATGCCTTCGAAAGGCGCGCAAGTATCAACTTGTCTTCGCGCAGCGCAAAGTCGGCATTGAACCCAGCCAGCCGCGGCCACAGCATCTGCGGAATTGCACGCCACCGGTGACGGCGAGTGATCTCGGCGGTCCAGAGCGTCGTGGCGATCCTGACGGAGTTTTCGACGGGAAGGCCCTGTGCGATCAGCGCGCCGCACATCGCGCCCGCGCTGCACCCGACGATGAGGTCAGGCGCAATGCCCTCGCGCCACAACACGTCGATCAGGCCAAGCGCTGCCAGGCTGCGTACGCCGCCGCTCCCCAGGACCAATGCCAGGCGCGGGGTCATGGTTCTATTCGGCATGGCGACGTGCTTCGAAGACCGGCGCATGGTTGCGGGCGATCGGAAGCCATGGAAGCCAGTGCCGCAGACGCTCGCCGTACCAGGCCGCGTGGCCCTCCCCATGCAAACGACCCAGCGACGACTCGGCATGAACGATGTCGTCGTCCTCCCGGTCCGGCGTGCACGAGAAGCCGCATCGACGCATGAGCGAGAGCATCGCCACATTGCGTGACCGTATGTCGCCGTAGAGCCAGCTCAAGCCGGCTTGCCGTCCCGCCAGCGTCAACGCCTGCATCGCGCGCAACCCGAGGCCATGACCTTGCCAGTGGTCATCGACCATCACGGCGAACTCCGCACAATCGACTGCGTTCTCATCAACCACGTAGCGCGCATCCGCGATCACCTGCTCTCCGCGGCTCTTGTCCTCCAACGTGATCACGAACGCCATGGTTCGGGCGTAGTCGATGCAACTCATCGACTTGAGCTCGACCTGCGAGAGCCCCTGTATCGCGCCGTGGAAGCGGTTGCTGCGGCTGGCGGGCGACAACTCCGTCACCAATTTTCCGAGCAGCGAAGCGTCCTGAGGCAGAACCGGGCGCAATGTCAACCTCGTGCCATCGCGCAGGCGCCACACATCGATGAATGCGGTTGGATAGCGGGTGTGTTCGTCGGCAAGGCGAGGAAGAGATCCAGGGGCTGGGTAGGTCATCGCGGAAGTTCCTCCAACGGCGAGCGACGGCTGACCGATGGAGACAATGCTCGCCGTGCCGGGGTCGGTTGACGCACCGCTGTTCAATAGTGAACAGCACCGCAGAAGCCCGCCGAGGCGCAGGGGGCCCTGCAGTCAGGAGGACGTGCCGCCCAAGACTGATATCCACGCATTGCCGCGCCAACCGGCTTCCGCTCTAATTCCCCGGGTGGATGCCCTGTCCGAAATCCTGAAGGTCGTGCAACTCAACGGCGCGCTCTTCTTCAATGCTCGCTTCACGGCGCCCTGGTGCGTCGCGACGCCTGCGGAGACGACGATCGCGCGCACGTTGGCGCTGGGTGCCGAGAGGGTGCTGCTCTATCACTACGTACTGGAAGGCTCCTGCCGGATCGCGCTCGAAGGCCGTGAAGTACAGCGCTTGCAAAGTGGCGACGTCATCCTCATCCCGCACGGCGATGCGCACACGATGTCGTCGTCGCCCGATGCGGATGTGCTGCACCTAGACGCCCATGCGGTCCTGCGCGAGCGTCCGAAGCTATTGCATTTCGGCGGTGGCGGCGAAGCGACGCGGTTGATCTGCGGCTACATGGTGTGCGACCCTCGGCTGATCGAGCCCCTCCTGACGGCGCTGCCGCGCCTGGCAACGATCAGCTTGCGCGGCGCGGGCGAGGCGCACTGGCTGGAGGCATCGCTTCGGCACGTCGCGCAGGAAGCGAACTCGCTGGGCCCCGGGGCCGAAGGCGTGCTGGCCAAGTTGTCGGAGGTAATGGTCGTGGAGACCTTGCGCCGGTACATCGCGCAACTCCCGCCGGAGCAAACCGGCTGGTTGGCCGGTCTGCGCGACCGGGCCGTCGGCCAGTGTCTGGCGCTGATGCATGCGCGGCCCGCACATGCCTGGACGGTGGAGGCGATGGCCCGCGAGGTGGGCGTGTCGCGGTCGGTCCTGGCCGAAAGGTTCACGCACTTCGTCGGCAAGTCGCCGATGCAATACCTGGGCGGCTGGCGCATGGCGCTGGCGACGAACTACCTGCGACGCAGTTCGCTGAGCGTCGCCCGTGTCGCCGAAGAAGTGGGCTACGAAACGGACGCGACCTTCAGTCGCGCGTTCCGGCGCGAGTTCGGAATGCCCCCGGCGACCTGGCGGCGCCTGAACGGGCCGCCAGGGATCGGCACATCGGCATAGCGCGTACACCTCGGGCCGCGCCGCCAGGGGTTCAGGCCGTTGCGACGATGGGCGAGCCTTCGGACGGGGCGGCCGACAGCAGCGGTGCCAGGGCGCTGTTGACGCGCTGCGCCTGCCCAGCGCTCAGCATCGCGAACAACACCTTCTGGAATCGCGGCTGCATCGCGCCGGAGACGATGTATTGCCAGCGGTAGGCCTTGAGGAAGGTCGCCGCGATCTGCTCTCGCTGCGCGCCATTGAAACGGCCCGTCGCCACCGCGAAGAAATACTCCGCATCGGCGGCAGCCTGTGCCTGCAGGATGCCGTCAACGGCGCCGACCAGCTCGATCAGCTCACCCACGGCTGCGTCGCGCTGTGCGTCGTCGAGCCGGGCGTCTTCGCGTCGGAACTCGAGCTCGTCAAGCATGGCGTGCTGCGACTCCTCCTTCCAGTGGAACAGGAACACATCGCGCCACAGCTCGCAGATGTCGGCCTCGGCGGCGATGCTGGCGCGGTAGTGCGCCTGCGTGAACAGCTCGATGTGCAGCGTGAGCGCCAGCACGGCCCAGGTACTCTTGCTGAGCACCGCGGCGGCCACGGCGTTCGGCTCCGCCGCGGCGCGGTAGCCGGCGGGCATGTCGGCATCCATCAGGATCTCGAGCCGGCGGAACAGCTCCTGATGCTTGATCTCTTCGTCCGTCATGCGCACCAGGGCTTCCAGCGCCACCTGGTCGCCCATCGCGTGTGCGTGGCCGATCTCCAGCATCTTGACGCTGATGAAGCGCTCGACCAGGCCGAAGATGTAGGCATAGCTCCGGCCTTGGATCTGGCTGACGAGGCGTCGGTCGTCGGCCTGCATGTAGCCCAGGTCGTCGACCAGGGACAGTCCTCGGGGCAGGAACGGTTTGCTCAGGTCGAAGCGACGGCCGCGCAGAACATCGCCTTCGATGTCCCAGCGCACGCGCTTGGAGTTGTGAATGACCTTGGCGTAGGAATCGGTGCTGACGGGAGAGGCTTGCATGGTGTGCTCCTTGGTGAATGACAGGAGCAAATTCTTCTCGGCATGGACGGCGCCGAACATGGCAGCCGCTCGGCGAAAGTTGGCCCGGGCTCCGGATCGAGTAGCGCTCGGGGCGCGCGGCGAGCTGCGTCAACCCCATACAAGGTGATGATGCGCAACGCACCGCGCTTGGACACGATGGAGTCATGACGCTTGCGTGAAACAACGGGACGCCCTGGCGACCGAGGAGCAGTCATGAACTTTTCCGAGAGCTTTCGCGACAGGACCTTCATGGTCGCCGATCCGGACGCAAGGATTCGCCGCGACGAGGACTTGATGGCTTTCGTGCCGGGTGCCGGCGGTGGTTTCCAGGCGATAGCCCGGGGCACCGAGGTGAAGATCGTCGAAGTCAGGATTGCGGAGACGGGGAGCCGCAGCAGCATCGTCTTTGGCCGCGCGACCTCGATCGACGGAACCCGGACCTTCGGCTGGACCTCGACGCGAAATCTCGAGGGGAAGTTCATGAACGAAACGGTCGGTGCGATTCGGCCCGAGCCGGGCGCGAACCGCTTCGGACCGAATGCCGCGTGGTCGGGTGGCGAGTTTCTCGGGCAACTCGAGCTTGCCGCCATCGTCGACTCCAAGCTCGAGATCGAGCGCCTTGCGCTGGCGACGATCGAGCCCTACGCAGCGCTGGTGGCTGCAGCGGCGCAGGATGGCGTCCTGGTGACGCTCAACAGCGGCTTCCGCTCCTACCCGGAACAGAAGCTCCTGCACGACGGGTTCTCGCGGGGATTGCCGGGCTTCAACACGGCAGCGAAGCCGGGCTTCTCCAAGCACCAGAACGGCATCGCTTTCGACATCTCGGTGCCTGGCGGGGACGGCAACCCGACCTACGAGTGGCTGAAGCGCAATGCCACCGCCTTTGGCTTCGTTCGCACGGTGAGCAAGGAGCCGTGGCACTGGGAATTCGACGAGCCCAAGGCCCAGGCGGCCTTGGCAGCGGGCACCTTCAAGACTTCGAATGTCACGGCCTGAGGGCGCTCACCTACTCGACTGCAGGAGGTCGAACGATGCATCCACTCGCCGGGCTGACCGTTGCGATCGCAGCGACCCTGCTGTGCATTGCCACGCCCGCGGCAGAGCAGGCGATGCGGGTCCACTTCCTGGACGTGGGGCAAGGCTCGGCGACCCTCATCGAATCGGAGTGCGGCGCCGTCCTGGTCGACTCTGGCGGCGAGAACAACAACGACTTCGACAGCACGCAAGCGCTGATCGACGAGATCGAGGAGTTCTTCTTTGCGCACCCGGACCTCGACAGGACGTTTGAACTGTTCGTCCTCACCCATCCACACGTGGACCATACGCGGGGCGCGTACACGGTTCTGGAGAAGTTCAAGGTCAGGAACGCCGTCACGAACGGCCAGGAAGCCGGATCTGGCAAGCCCGGGCAGAAGTCGTTGCACCGAGCCGTGGCGTTGAGCGAGGAGTCGGGCGGCACGCCCATCGGCTTCGAGCCGATCCGCGTTGCCGAACTCTCCGAGTACGGGCTCTCGAACGAGATCGTGAGCCCCCTCGACTGTGGGGGCAACAGCCCGAAGATCACGGCGCTGTGGGGAACGGCGGACACCCGGGGATGGCCAGCCAAGGACGCCAGGAACCAGAACAACCACTCGGTCGTGATGCGGGTCGACTACGGATCGGCATCCTTGCTGTTGACGGGCGATCTCGAGGAGCGAGGCATCGCGGGCCTGCTCGCGAAGTACGCGGGTACTGGCATGCTGGACACCGATGTCTACCTGGTAGGCCACCACGGCGCGGCGAATGCGACCACGACCGCGCTGCTCCGGGCGGTGTCGCCCAAGGTGGCGGTCATCTCCATGGGTGATCCGGACCGCAAGACGTCCTGGACGGCCTGGGCCTATGGTCATCCCAGGAAGGCGATCGTCCAGCAGTTGAACTCCCATGTCGCCGAGCGACGCCCCGCGCGCAAGGTTTCGGTCGCCACCGGCGTGCATGCCTTCCAGACGATCTCGATCAACAAGGCCATCTACGCTACCGGGTGGGACGGGACTGTCGTCATGGAGGCGACGGCCGATGGCGACTGGAAGCGCATCCGCGATCCATCCCCAACCGTCGCCAGCCCGAGAAACACGAGCGCACAGCCCCAGGGTCCCAGGAAAGTGGATCTCAACTCCGCATCGGCCGACGAACTCGACGCCTTGCCGATGATCGGACTCGACCGTGCGAAGCGCATCGTTGCGTATCGGGCAGCCAATGGCCGGTTTGAAAGCATCGACGACCTGACAAAAGTCCAGGGCATCGGTCCAGGGACGATGAAGGAGGTCCGACCCTTGATCGAGGCAAGGTAGCGAAGCGCATCACTCCGTGGTCGGCTTGACTGTCCGTTCAGGCAGCCGCCCGAATCCTGGGACTCGCAGGGCCATGTCGTCGAGGTCGATGCCAAAGCCCAACCCGAGCAGATTCAGCTCCAGGCCTTCGTCGCGTGCCACCGTCACGCCCGCCAGGCCCAGCAAGGACAGCTGCCAGCCCGTGCCGCTTGGCGCGTGGTCGATGAAATTGGTCATGCCAAGGTAGTCCTTGCCGATGGCAGTGGGCGGCAGGTCCAGGCGCAGGCCCGGCACCTGGCGGGCGACCCAGGCCACGAAGGTGTTGCTGTTGGGGCCGGGCCAGAGGCGATAGGACGATCGCCAAGGGTAGGCGGCGACAGCAGCTTCGATCTGATCGATGAGGGCCTCTGCCTGGGCACCCCGACGGTCCGCCAGCAACTGCGGGTGGGCACCGAACCATTGCATGTCCGGATGGTCCACTTCGCTGGCGACCAGGGCGTCGCCTCCCTGTCGGGCACGCCAGCCGATGATCTGGTACGTGGTGTAGCGCTGCGCGCCAGCGCGTTTGACCGCAATCCACGGGTGAATCCCGAAGGCACCGCGCCAGCGCACGACGCGGGCTCCGTAGACTTGAACCACGGCGCCTCGCTCCGCTGCAGGATCCGGCGCCTGCTGGGTGCTCTCGCGATTCGCCATGTACCAAGGGGTGTGCAGGTCCAGGTCGCCAAAGGCGAGCACACCGGCGGGCCCGAGCAGCAACAGCGCCAGGACGGCCAGGAGTGTCAGCGGCGCACGCGCCCAGCGAGCCGAGCGCTTGCGGGTCGGCCGCAAGGCTGCTGAGGTGTCGGACTCGATCTGGCGCGACATGTCATGCCTGCCAGCGCCTGACATGGCCAAGCAAGCCCTTTGCGGCTTCTATCCGCAAAGCCATGGGGACGGCTTCGTCGTTCATGACGCTTCTGAGAAATCGCTCCGCGTCGGCACCCGCTTGTTCGGAGGCAGGCACTTCGGGCAAGCCGGACGGCTTCAGGTCGACTGGCACGTCCTCCATGCCGCCAAGCTCGCTCAACGCGGCTTCGAAGGCAACTTGCCGGATCGGCTCGAGCGCGCGCAGAAGCGCTGCCTGGCCTTCGCCGTGGGGAGGAAAGTCCAGCCACGGCGTATCGGCAAACACCGAAGCCAGGTCCGGGGCGACGAACGCCGACCAGTGATCCGGGCGGGTCTCCAAGGGCGGCGCGAGCGGGAGTTGCGCCGCGTCGGCAATCAGGCGCACATGGGTCGACCCTAGGTCCGGCAGATAGCGCGCACGCAGGCCCTGCAGGAAAAGCTCGCCAGCACTCGGCAAGGTCGGCGATGCAAGGGAGAACCACAACTGCAGTGCGTCGACACCTGAGACGGCGATGGCCGGGGGAGGGAAGCCCAGGTCCGCCTGGACGCCCGTCCAGACCGAGGAAAGCTGGGCCCACCCCGCCGGTGGCCTCAACTCCAGCACCAAGGCCCGAACGCCCTGGGCGGCCGCTGGGGCAGCGCCGGGCGCGGCGCTGGCATCCAGTCCGTACAGGCGATCGAGTTCGAACTGCAATGGGGTCATGCCGACATGCTAGTCGACCCGCATTGATGCGGACGGCGGATGCGGTAGGGTCGGGGCATGAACTCAGCGGCTTGCGCGCCCATTCTTGTCGTCAAGGACTTGTGCTTCGCCTATCCGGGCCAGCCGCCGCTCCTGTCCGGATGGAGCGCATCCATCGCGGCCGGCCTCACCCAGCTGTACGGTGACGACGGCAGCGGCAAGTCCACGCTGCTTCGATTGATGGCGGGCAGGCTGCCTGCCAAGGGTCGACTGAGCCTGGCGGGCGCGGGCAGTACCGAAGACCCCGATTCCTATCAGCGAAGCGTTTTCTTCGTGGACCCGGAGACGGACGAGTTCAACGAGGTCACCGCGACCGACTGCACTTCGATGCTCCGGGCCGGCGATGCCGGCTTCGATGAAGCCCGGTGGGAACGCTGTGTCGAGGGATTCTCCTTGGCCCCGCATCTTGCCAAGCCGATGTACATGCTCTCGACCGGTTCGAAGCGCAAGGTCTGGCTCGCGGCGGCGCTCGCTTCAGGGCGCGCACTGACCTTGCTCGATGAGCCTACCGCCGCGCTCGACAACGCGTCGATCCGCTTCCTGTGGCGTGTGCTTGCCGAGGCGGCCGGGTCTTTCAACGGCCGTGCCATCGTCGTGGCAAGCGCGATGCATGTGGATGCAGTTCCGCTTTCAGCCCTGATCGAGCTTCCGCCTCTCGCATCACGACCTTAGGCCTGCACCGCACTCAGCGATTGGCCACCTCCGCCGCCTCATCCGGCAAGCCTCGGTTGGACCGGACAAACTGCTGCACGTGCTTCAGGAACGCATTGGCAGCGGGCGTCAGCTCCGCATCACTGCGCCAGTAGACGCCCATGTCCCGCTTGACGGTCGGCCGAACCAGCATGCGTGCCTGCACGCCCGCGCGGCGCGAGAGCTGGCGCACGTTCACCGGCAGCGCCGCGACGCCCATCCCCGCGGCGACCATGCTGATCACCGTGGAAGAAAAGGTCGCCTCGTAGGCGGGCACCGGCCTGAGGCCGGCGGATTCGAAGGCACCGTCGGCCAGCGCTCGCGACGGGCTCTGCTCCGACAGGCAGACCAGGGGGTGCTGCGCCAGCTCGCGCCAGCTCACCGAACCACGCTGCGCCAGCGGATGGCCGTCGGGCATCAGCGCAACCAGGTGGTCCTGGTACAGCGTGGCTTCCGACAGGCCGGGTTCGCCTTCGATGAGCGTGCCCACGCCCAAGTCGACCTCGCCCCGGCGCACCTGGTCCCGGATGGTCTCCTCGAAGCCGTCCTTGAGGATGCACTGGATGCCCGGATGCCGTTGCCTGAAGGACTGCATGACCCAGGGCAGCAGGGTGGCCGCCACCACGATGGAAGCCGCCACCGTGACCCTGCCGCGCTTGACCTCCGCCAGGGCGCGCGAGCCTGCGACGGCCGCCTCCAGGTCGTCGAGCGCCTTGCGTGCCAGCGGCCGGAACTCGGCGCCTGCCTCGGTCAGCTGGACCACGCGCGTGCTGCGATAGAAAAGCCGCAGCCCGATCTGGTCCTCCAGCTCCTTGACCAGCGTCGACAGGGCAGAGGGCGAAACATGCATGCGCTCGGCCGCCCGCGCGAAGGCGCCCGTGTCGGCCACCGCCAGGAAGGCCTTGATCTGCCGCAAGGTAATATTCATGTTTGGCGAATAGTCGTTCAGATCATTCTGATTGTCCAAGGATTGCGCCGGTGCTGCAATTGCGCGACACCACCAGCCCAGGAGACGTCCATGACATCCGCTTCCGCCATCGCCACCCCAGCCGAGCACGCGCAAGCGCGATCGGCCCACAAGCCGACCAGCCCCCGGCGCGTCGCCGCCGCGAGCCTGGTCGGCACGACCCTGGAGTTCTACGACCACTTCATCTTCGGCACCGCCGCGGCGCTGGTGTTTCCGAAGCTGTTCTTCCCGCAATCCGACCCGTTCATGGCGACCATCCTGTCGCTGCTGTCATACGGCATCGCCTTCGTCGCGCGCCCGGTGGGCGCCGCGATCTTCGGCTCGCTGGGCGACAAGATCGGCCGCCGCTTCGTGCTGGTGTCGACCCTGTTGATCATGGGCCTGTCCACCTTCCTGATCGGCCTTCTTCCCACCTATCCGCAGGTCGGCCTGCTGGCTCCGCTGATGCTCGCCACGCTGCGCTTCGCCCAGGGCCTGGCACTGGGCGGCGAATGGGGCGGGGCGGCCCTGATGGTCAACGAGTTCGACACCACCGGGCGCCGCCGAGGCTTCTACGGAAGCCTGGTGCAGGTGGCCAGCCCGATAGGTGTCCTCATCGCCAACGGCATGTTCGGCTTCATGAACACCATCACCAACGACGCCGAGTTCATGGACTGGGGATGGCGGGTTCCCTTCCTCGCCAGCATCTTCCTGGTCGCCATCGGCTACTTCATCCGCCGCACCGTGTCCGAATCGCCGGTGTTCCAGAGCCTGGAGCATGGTTCGCAGAAGGCAGAGGCGCCGCTGATGGAGACGCTTCGCCACCACTGGCGCCAGGTCCTGCTCGCCATCGGCGTGCGTGCCGGCGAAGGCGTCATCTGGTATGTCTTCTCGCTGCTGCTGCTGATCTACGTGCCGACCCGGCTCGGCCTGCCGCGCCAGGTGGCCCTGAACGCCGTGCTGTGGGGCGCCGCCGTGGGCGTGGTCGCCATCCCGCTCTTCGGCGCCCTGTCGGATCGCTTCGGCCGCAAGTTCATGCTCCTGGCAGGGGTGGCCGCGTCGATCATCTGGTCCTTCGCGTACTTCCCGCTGCTGGAGACGCGCATCCCCTCGCTCGTCATCCTGGCTTCCGTGATCGGCATGGTCTGCCAGGCGTCGCTCTGGGCGCCCCTGGCCGCGTTCATTCCCGACATGTTCGAGTCGAAGGTGCGCTGCACCGGAGCATCGCTGGGCTTCCAGCTGGCGGGCGTCTTCGGTGGCGCACTGGCACCGAGCATCTGCGTCTGGCTGCTCGATCGCTTCCACAACCCGCTCTACATCTCCTTCTACTGCACGATCGGCCTTGCCCTGATCGCCCTGTGCGTGTCGAAGGCCAGGACACAGCAATGAACGCGCCGGCCAGGGATTTCGTCGGCTACGGCCGAAGCCGCCCCGACTTCGAATGGCCGGGCGGCCGGCGAGTCGCCGTCAGCGTGGTGGTCAACTACGAGGAAGGCGGCGAGAACTGCGTGCTCGATGGCGACACCCACTCGGAGGTCCTGAACAGCGACGTGGCCGGTGCGGTGGCCCGGGCAGGGCGCCGCAACCTGGTCGTTGAATCGCACTACGAGTACGGAAGCCGCGTCGGCCACTGGCGGATCCTGGACCTGCTGCAGGAGTGCAAGGTGCCCGCCACCTATTTCGCGGTGTCCAGCGCGCTGGAGAAGAATCCCGAAGCCGCGCGCTCGATCGTCGACGGCGGACACGAGGTGGTCTCGCACGGCGCGCGCTGGATCGACCACGACGGCATGCCCGAAGCGACAGAGCGCGAACACATGGTCCGCTCGCTCGACGTGCTGGAGCGCCTTTGCGGGCAGCGACCCGTGGGCTGGTACACCGGGCGCGTCAGTGCCAACACGCGCTCGCTGGCTGTGGAGCAGGGGCTCATGTACGACAGCGACGCCTACAACGACGACCTTCCCTACTGGACGGAAGTCGCGGGCCGCCAGCACCTGGTGCTGCCCTACAGCTTCGACTGCAACGACATGCGCTTCGCCTCGGCACCCGGCTTCAATACGCCGGAGGACTTCACCGACCACCTGCGCCGAACCCTGGCCTGCCTTCGGCGGGAAGGGAGCCGGCACCCCACGATGATGTCCATCGGGCTGCACCTGCGCCTGGCAGGGCGGCCCGGACGGGCCGACGCGTTGCGCGAGTTTTTGCTGGAGGCATCGGCATTTCCGGACGTGTGGTTCTGCCGCCGGCGCGACATCGCCGATTTCTGGCGCAGGAAGTTTCCGGCCGGCCGATGATGAGAACGCTGTTCCTCAACCCCAACTCGAGCGACGGGATCACCGGCACGCTGCGGCGCCACATCGCTCGATGCGGGTGGCCCGCCAGCGAGTGGGAGGTCGCGAAGGTGCAAGGCGCGCCGCGGATCATCGGCTCCGCGGAGGAGAACGACCAGGCGGTGAAGGCCCTCGACCTAAGCCTTGGAGCGCTGTGCGCCGGTTTCGATCGAGTGGTGATGATGTCCTCGGTCGACACGGGCTACGACGTGGCCCGCAGGCAACTGGGGGATGCAGCCTTCGGCTTCACCCGCAGCGTGCTCGCGCAGCACCGCAAGCTGGGGCGCAAGCTGCAGGTCATCACCTTCGACAAGGACATGACCGCGCTGTATGAACGCGCCTTCGACGCCACCGGCCATGCTTCGGTCGTCGGCAACTGGCGGGTGGTGGACCTGATGCCGGCCGCCGTGGCGGCTGGCCCGGATGCCGCCCTTGCGGCGGTGCGCGAGCGTTGCCGCGAACTGGCCGATGCCTCGACCGACGGCATCTTCGTGGTGGGTGCCGTTGGCCTCGAGTTGGCCGACATATTGCGCGAAGAGGGGATGCAGTCGGTCATCGATCCGGTGTCCGACCTGCTGGCGTTCCTAGGTGACTCGGCAGCGCATGGCCCATGCGCCTGACGCCTAGGCCTGGTCTACCTGCCAGGCCTGCAGCGCCCGCGCCAGCCGCATTCCACCGTCCTCGACCTGGTCGACAAGCGACAGGCGGGCATGACGGAAGGCGTCGATCACCGCCACCATGTCGTCCCCCAGGCCAAGCTCCAGCCCGCGCAGCCTGCGCAGGGACAGCGGCTCATCGCGCCAGACGGCCGCCAGCAGTTCGGCGGCGGCGCGGGCATGCGGGCTTTGGGGGAGTTCGGCCAGTTGCAGCAGTCGCTCGAAGGCTGCCAGGCCCCGTTCGGTCGCCTCGTGGGCGCACATCTCTTCGTCGAGCATGCGGGCCCGCTCGATCGTGGTTCCCTCATGGTCGACACGCGCGAAGTCGCCGGTGCCGGTGACCCTCTGCATGCGATTGATCTGCTCCAGCCTCGCCTGGTGCTGGAGCCTGCGCTCGCCCTGGTTCATGGCTTCGCCTCCTCGCGGCCCGAGCAGGCCACAGGATCGTGCTTTTACTCCAGCCTGGGCGCGGCGGTAAGAGGGAAATCCGCGGCGAGCGCCTAAGTCGACCCGCCAGCCGCCGTCTGGATGGCCGCCCAGGTCTCCTCGGTATGGGCGATCGCCGTGTCCAGGGCGGCCACGACCGGCATGGCTGCGGCCCGATCCTCGGCCGCAAGGGCCGGCGCGAGTTCCAGCTCCAGCAGCTCGTTGATCCGCCCCAACTGGTCGGACATCAGTGCGCGCAGAGGCTCGATCGAGGCGGGATCGGCGTGGCGCTTGAGGATGAGGTCGTCGATCTCCTCGAAGAGATCCAGCACGGTCCCCAGTCGCTCGGCGAAGTCGAAGGCCGACTCGCGCGCCCAGGACAAGCGCGAGCCCGCGACGGTGCGCTGCACCTCCTCGAGCTTGCTGCGAAGACGCGAAAGCGAGGCTTCCATCTGCACCTCCGGGTTGCACCCAAAGATTTGCCCGTCGGGGAGGCTACCGCGGCGCGCGGTGGCGCACAAGCGCTTGCTTGCAGCTAGTGCCGGACGATCTGCCCCGCCAGATGGGCCGCGTCTTCATCCGCCCCGAACAGGAAGGCGGACTTCCACTTGTGCAGCCACGGCAGGCCCAGGAAGTACAGACCGGCTTCCGATGTCACGCCGCGCTCGTGCAGAGGCATCCTCTTCGATGCCGCCTGCTCGCCGAACACGGGAAGATCGATCCAGCCGAAATCCGCGTGCGCACCATTGGCCCAGATCACCGAGCTCACGCCCTCGCGAGCGAGATCGAGGAAGCGGATGGGCGTCTTGAGCTCCGGCGGATCCTCCAGGAGGGCCTCTGGCGGGTCCGCGGGCCCTGCTTCCAGTTGCTGCGCCATTGCCACCTCGTCACATCGAAGGTCGAAGGCCTTCAGCGATTCGTCGCCATGGGTCATGCTGGAGACAAGGTCGTCGGCAATCTCGATCCTGCCATCCCGCGCCGCCCTGACGCGGCCGAGCAGGACGATGCCGTCGGCCGCGAGGCGGCGCAGGTCGATGTCATGGCCGCCGTCCACGCCGGTCATCAGGCGGGAGAGGCGCGCACCCTTCCAGTCGCGAAGCATGGCATCGGCCGATCCGGTGGCGATCAGCCACCAGATGCAGTCCTTCCCGCGGTAGCTGCGTCGGATGCGCTCGTGCGAGCTGACCGACAGGAAGACCCGCCGCTCCGCGCGGCGCAGTTCTTCGGCGATCTGTACGCCTGAGTTTCCGGAGCCGACGACCAGCACGGCGCCCGGCGGCAACTGCTGGGGATTGCGGTAGCGGGTCGAATGGAGTTCGAACACGCCTGCGCCCAACGGCGTCGTCGCGCGCGGCACTTCGTACGGGCCGGTGGCCACCACGACGTTGCGCGCGACGTAGAGGGTGCCGTCGGTCTGTACCAGGAGCTCGCGCGAACCGGGTCTTCGCGCGACGGACAGTGCCTCGCAGTTCGTTCGCACAGGGGCGCGGATGGCGGCTGCGTAGCGCTCGATGTAGTGGGTCACCTCGCTCAGCGGCGAAAAGCCATCGGGGTCGGCTTGCGGGTCGGCGGACATGCGATGCCAGCCCGGGAGGTTCATGTTCCAGTTGGGCGACTGGAAGTGAAGCGAGTCCCAGCGTTCGCTGCGCCAGCGCTGCGCGATCTGTCCGCGCTCGAGCACGAGGTGCTCGCCGCCAAGGCGGCCGAGGTGGTAGCTCATGGCCAGGCCGGCCTGGCCCCCGCCGATCACGATGGTTTCGACGTGCTCAACAGACATGGCGAGCTCCGCGCAACTTGGGGTCAGGACTTTCTCACTCGATCCGGGCGTGCGCAAGCGGCGGTGCGGCCGGTGAAGCTGCGCCAGGAATGGGACGCCGCAATGCAATCAAGGACAGCGGACTACTTCGAAGCCGTGAGCGCTCGAACGCTGGTTCTGCGTGGCTCCTCGAGTCCGTTCGCCCTTCGGGAAACGAAGGCGCCGGACACATGGGGCCGCTCACCCACAGTGCCCTTGCCAACGCCGCGCTGCAGTCATTTCTCGCCAGATAGGACTGCCCGCGGAGCGGCAACGGGCGCCGACTCCTTCGTCACGAGCCAGATCCCCCAGCAAACCAGGGCGAGCGCCGCGCCGTAGCGCCATTCCAGGATGCTCTCGTCCAGGAACAAGGCAGACAGGGCCACGCCGAACACGGGCACCATGAAGTTGAACGCGGTGATCATGCTCACGCGGTTGTACTTGAGCAGCAGGCTCCAGATGGAGATCGCGAGCGACGACAGCACCGCCATGTAGGCGAGCAGCGCCGTCGAGGCGGGCGTGAAGCCCGAGAGCTGGCCGCCGGTGGCGTAGCCGCCGGCGAGCAGGGCGGCACCGCCGATCAGCAGCTGCAAGCCCGTCATCACGATGGGATCGATCCCCTGCGAGATGCGCTTGCCATAGATGCTCGCGACCGCCAGCACCAGGGCCGCGATGATGACGAAGCCTTCGCCCAGCAGCGTGAAGTCGAAGGAGAGCAGGCCACCCCAGCCGATGCCGAAGTTGACCACCATGACGCCGACGAAGCCGACCGCGCACCCGGCCACCTTGTTGAAGCTCAACCGGTCGTTGTGATAGATGAAATGCGCCAGCAGCACGCTGAAGAAGGTGCCGGTGGCATTCATGATCGAACTCTTCACGCCGGTGGTGTTGGCCAGCCCGACGTAGAAGAAGACGTACTGGAGCGTCGTCTGGCTCAGCCCTAGCAGCGCGATCTGTGCCAGCCCCCGGCGGGAGATGCCGCCAAGGCGCTGGCCGCTGGCCACGGCGTAGACCAGCAAGATCGCACCGGCCAGCAGGAAGCGCCAGCCCGCGAACACGAGCTTCGACGGAACGTCGGCGGCGGCGATGTCGAACAGCACGTACCCGCCCTTGATGGCCGGATACGAACTGCCCCACAGCAGGCAGCAGAACAGGGCCAGCAGGAAGACGACTCTTCGATCGGTCAGCAGGGGAGGGTGGGAAGTAGACAACAAGACGGGGTTCACTGGGGGACCAGAAAAAATGCCGCGGGGACTCGCGCGGCACCTCAATTGTCCTCTACCTCGCGAAATGCCGGCCGCTAGTCCGGCGATTGCGGTCCCCAGTACTGGCGCACGTCCTTGCCGTAGGCGGCCTTCTCGAAGGCCTTTCCCTGTTCCCCGGCGCTCAGTTGCTTGTCGTCCTGGAAATCACCCCAGTGCACCATCTCGTGCAGCAGGGTCGCCTCGAGCAGCAGGTGCATCCGCGGGTCGGCCGCGTCCTTCTTCGAGCCCTCGAATCGGTTGCAGATCGACATCGAGAGGAAGACGGTGTCCGGATACTTGTTGCCGATGAAGATGCCGTTGTCGGCCGGCAGGTATCGGTACTCGATGACCGGCGGATTGCCGTCCTGGAGCGCGCGCGCCGAGACCTTCTCGTTCAGCTTGGAATACGTCTGGAAGGCCTTCAGCACCTTCGGCTTGTCCTTGACTTTCGGAAGGTTGTCGAGGATCCAGCTCGCGAGCTGCGGGTACTGCTTGACGAATCCGGGCGCGACGATCATGGGGTCCCCTTCCGTTGAGGCTGCGGCATGCGCATGGGCCTTGGTGGGATTCTTGCACCTCGGGCAGGGGCGCGCAGCGGCCGTGGAGGGGAACGCGCCGGAGGTGGACCCTCATTCGCATAGGGGATGGCACGCGCCGGCACAGGGTTCACACTCGGCCACCGGCTCGCAAGGTGCCGCGACCAAGGTGGAGGCGATACATGAAAGACATCGTGTTTTGTGCCGACGGAACCTGGAATGGCATGGAGGTGGACAACGACAAGGACGGCGTGCCCGACACCACCAACGTGCTCAAGCTTTTCCACCTGCTGCAGGGCGAGACGACGCTGGAAAGCCGGCGTCTCAAGGACGAGAACGAGAAGATCCTGGGCGACGCCGCGCAGCCGCAGCTCGTCGGCAAGTACCTGCACGGCGTCGGGGACACGGGCAATCCCATCAAGAAGGTCGTAGGCGGAGCTTTCGGTTCCGGCCTGATCGCGCGCATCGTGCGCGGCTACACCTTCATCAGCCGCAACTATCGGCCGGGCGACCGCATCACCATCGTCGGCTTCAGCCGCGGTGCCTACACCGCGCGTGCCCTGGCCGGCATGATCAGCAGCGTTGGCCTGCTGGACCCGAAGGAGTTCGTTGCGGGGGCGGATGCCAAGAGCGAAGAGAAGGAGAAGAAGCGTGTGTACGGCATGGGCGTATCGGCCTGGCTTCGGTATCGGGAGAACGCCAAGGCCAAGCAGAAGGACCTGACCTTGCGGCAGAAGCTGGCCGACCTGGTCGCCAATGTCCCGCTGGTCGCCAAGACGGCCCCGCTGCCGGACACCATGGTGCCCGCGCCGATCTTCGCGGTGGCGGTCTGGGACACCGTGGGTGCGCTGGGCATTCCCAACCTGGGCAAGACGGCCGCGGATGCCGATGCCTACCGGTTCGCCGACGACCTGCTGTCGAGCAACGTGGCGCATGGCCTGCACGCGGTCAGCTTCGACGAGAAGCGCACGAGCTTCGCGCCTACCCTGTGGCAGAAGGATGCGCGCATCCAGCAGTACTGGTTCGGAGGGGCCCACGCCGACGTCGGCGGTGGCTATCCGGCCAGCGAGAGCGGCTTGTCGAACATCGCGCTGAAGTGGATGGTGGAAGAACTGGAGAAGCTGGGCCTGCCGTTCAAGCCCTTCCCCGAAGACTGGGTCATGAATCCGCACCAGGACAACCATGAACCGTGGAAGGAGGGCTTGTTCAGCGCAGTGCCCCCGGCCGATCGGGTGTGGGACGGCTTTTTCCTGGTCGAGCACGCCAGCTTCTCGCAGCGCAAGACCTGGATTGCCGCTGGCCGGCCCGCGCCACTCGTGGTGGATGGCATGGCCGTCGCAGCGGCTGGCAGCTCGGGCGAAGGCCTGCTCGTCAGCGATCGCGTGGCCGGGTAGTCGCGGTCCGCCTCGGCGCAGCGGCCGCCGCCGACCCTAAAGATTCCGCCAAACCTGTCGATACAGAGGGACGTGCTTCGCAGGAGCCGGCCCCCCATTGCACCGGGATCCGCCGGACTCTTGCTGAAGAACCAGAACCTTCTGATTACTCGGCAAGACAATGCACCGCTTCCTGCGAACAAGAAAAACATCTCTCGCCTGCACCGCCGCCGGCCTGGCCATGGCCGCGGTCCTGTCCGCTTGCGGAGGAGGCGGCGGCGGCAGCGACGCGGCATCGGGCGGCGCTGACGGACAGTCGGCCAAGTCCCTCGGCACCACGCCCCTGGCCGCGGCCTGCTCGGGCTGCGCGGCGCTGGACGCGAACACCTATGCCGGCAGCGGCACGGGCGTCTGGCAGGCCTCGAACGGCTCGACCTCGGCCGAGGACTTTCCGCTCCACATCAGCGGGTTGAAGGGCCAGTCGGTCACCATGATCTTCACCAACGAGTCGCAGGAGGCGGTTGCGATGCCGGCGCTGCGGCTCGATACCGCGCAGCAGAGCTACGCGACCATGGCCTCGGGCAAGGCCGCCGTCGATGCCGGGGCCGCGATCCAGGGCGACGCGGCGATCGCCGAATTCAACCGCTCCGGCTTCGCCAGGTTCCTCGGACCGAATGCCGGCGCCGGCGCGGCGCAGAAATCGATGGCTCCCGCCGCTCCCCTGGCGTCCAGCGTGGGCTACGTGCCGGGCGACCAGCGTTCCATCTACCTGACCGACGGCAGGCAGCGCACCGTCCAGCTCCAGGCCACGAAGGCGGCCAGCGACGGCCGGACGGTAAACCTGTGGGTGGAACCGTCCGAGCTGTCGCCGGGTCGCGTGACCGGCGACATGGTGACCCGCCTGCGGGACGTGTTCGCCAACCCCGGCGGCATCTACGACGTGTTGCAGAAGGTCGGCGGTCCGGTGTGGGGCCCGCACTCCGCGCCCAACTACTTCATCGCCGGCACCGCACAGCCGATCGACATCTTCCTCGTCAACATGGATCAGAGCGGCACGCCCTACGGCGTCATCGGCTACTTCTGGGCGTTGAACAACTTCAGGTCCGACGTGCTCGCCCAGAGCAACCAGTCGCTGAGCATGTACATGGACACCGAGACGCTGTACATGGACGGCGAGCGCGGCTTCATGCACATCGTCTCCGCGCTGGCGCACGAGGGCATGCACATGCAGAACTTCTACCGCCGTGGCGTGCTGATGGGCTCGGCCTACACCTTCGACACCTGGCTCGAGGAAATGTCGGCCATGATGATGGAGGACTGGGTCAGCAGCGCGCTGGGCCAGGGCTTCAACGCGATCCGGGACACGCGCTTTCCGTCCTACCTCGGCTACGGCGGCAAGGGAAGCTACAACTGCAGCGTGACGGACTGGACGCCCATGGGGGCCAGTTGCGAAAGCTATGCGGTGAACGGCTCCTTCGGCGCGTACCTGAACCGCCAGTTCGGCCTGGACTTCTTCACCTCGCTGCTCAACGGCGGGGCGGCCGGGGACTCCAGTGCCCTCCTGAACGCTGCCATCCAGGCCAGGCGTGCGGAGTCGGGCATCGGCCAGGAGCTGCGCCGCTTCTCTGCCGCGGCTTCCGCGCTCGTGCCGCTGGGCGCGGGCATCGCGGAGTACAGCTTGCCCGCCCGCTTCGACTCGGGGCTCAGCCTGGCCGGGATCGATCCGGCAGCGTTCGGCGCCTCGCGGCGCCTGCCGACGGCCGTGCCGGCGATGCTGCAGCCGCTGGGCAGCTTCCCGGTGACTCGCATGCGCGTGCAGGGCGTCTTCGAGGAAGTCGTCCGCGTGCCTGCCCGCACGACGCTGACCGTGGTGGTGAACTAGGGCGCTTGCCTGCGGATCGAGCTGCACCGATCAGGATTCGATCGAGACCAGCAGCTCGCTCAGGCTGGCCCGGCAATCCTGCGTCATGCGCCGCACCAGTTCGCCGCAGCTGGGGATGTCGTCGATCAGCCCGATCACCTGGCTCGCGCAGATCAGGCCATCGTCGACACGGCCGGAGATCATCGCGTCGCGCCCGCGCGGGCCCGAGAGAAGCTCCTTCAGGTCATCGTAGGTGGCCCCCTGCGGGCGCCGCTCCAGCGCCACGATCTCCCTGGAGACGGCGTTGGTGAAGAAGCGCCCGGTGTGCCTCAGGCTGCGCTTGATCAGCGTGGTGTCGCGCTCCGTCGCGCGCAGCAGCGCCTGCTTGACGTCGTCGTGGATCGCCGACTCGCGCGACATCATGAAGCGGGTTCCCACGTTCACGCCGTCCGCCCCCAGCAGCATGGCGGCAGCCATGGACCGGCCGTCGGCGATGCCTCCGGATGCGATGACGGGGATCTTCACCTGCCGCTTGGTGGCAGGCACGATCACCATCAGCGGCACGTCATCCTCGCCCGGGTGGCCGGCCGCCTCGAATCCGTCGATGGAGATCACGTCGACACCGCAGCGCTCGGCGGCCAGCGCGTGCCGGACCGAGGTGCACTTGTGGATGATGCGGATCCCGTGCGCCTTGAAGCGTGGAACCAGCGCGTCCGGGTTGTTGCCCGCCGTCTCCACCACCTTCACGCCACTGGCGATGATGGCTTCGATCCAGTCGTCGTAGCTGACGTTCTTCGCCAGCACCGACAGCGTCAGGTTCACGCCGAAGGGCTTGTCCGTCAGCTGGCGCGTGCGCTCGATCTCCAGGATCAGGCGCTCGGGTGTCGGCTGGGTGCGCGCGGTGACCATGCCCAGGGCCCCGGCATTGGAGACTGCGGCGGCGAGTTCCGCCCGGCCCACCCATTGCATGCCGCCCTGGACGATCGGGTAGCGGATGTCCAGGAGTTCGGTCAGTCTGGTCTTCATGGACCCACTGTACGGGGCCCGCTGCAGCATCAGGCCACCCGGAACGGGTGGCGGCCGGCCCGCCGTGGCGCTCAGCCCCCGTCCTGCTTGACCTTGCCGCGGGCGAGCACCAGCACTGCCAGCTCGGTGCGGGTGTTGGCATGCAGCTTCTGCATGATGCGGCTGGCGTGGTTCTTCACCGTGCCCTCGGCCAGATGCAGGGCCGAGGCAATCTGCCTGTTGCTCTGGCCCTTGGCGATGAGTTCCAGCACGGCGGCCTCGCGGTCGGTCAGCGCGTCGGGTGCGGGCGCCGCCGCGCTGCTGGCCACCGGTGCCGCGTCCGGCTGCTGCGCCGTGTCCTGCACCGGCGGCTGCTCCTGTGCGGCGCGGTTGGCCAGCAGGCGGAACTGGTCCATCACCTTGCGCGCGATCTGCGGCGTGAGGCGCGACTCGCCGCGATGCACCGCCCGCACCGTGTCCAGCACCTCGTCCTCCGACGCGTCCTTGAGCAGGTAGGCCTGCGCGCCTGCGCGCACGGCGTCGAACACCAGCTCGTCGCGGTCGAAGGTGGTGAGCACCATCACGCGCGTGTGCGGCAGCGCGGCCGCGATCTCGCGCGTGGCCAGCACGCCGCCCTTGCGCGGCATGTGCAGGTCCATCAGCACCACGTCGGGCTGCAGTTGCCTGGCCATGGCCACGGCCTCTACGCCATCGGCCGCCTGGCCCACCACCTCGATGTCTGGCGCGGCGCCCAGCAGCAGGCTCATGCCGCGGCGGATCAGGACCTGGTCGTCGACGACCAGCACGCGGATGGGCGCGCCCGCGGCTGCGGGCGGGTGGGCGGGCGACGGGGGATTCACGGTGGGCACCGGCAAAGTCTCCATGTTCTTTCAGGCCCATTGTGCCGGTGCCGGCGATGCGCGGCCCGGCCTTCTTACTATGCCCGGCCGCGCACCATCGACAGGATCTTGCCGGTGTCCAGGCCGCGCGCCATCTCCTGCATCTGCGGCAGGTAGCGCGCCTGCAGCTGCTGGCCGTCGGACATGACGTGCTGGTAGGCGTCGCGCAGCATCTGCGTGCTCAGGGTGCGGCCGCCGGCGTAGTACTGGTTGGCCACGTGGCCCAGCGCGTAGGTCGACGCGAAGCTCATGCCGCTGCTCACCGCCTGCCGGCCCAGGCCGCCCAGCAGGCCCTTGCCGGCCTTGCCCAGCAGGCCGCCGAGCAGCTTGCGCCCGGCCTGCTCCAGGTACTGCGAGGTCAGGCCCACGCCGAGCGTGGCCAGCAGGTCCTTCACGTGGCCGCTGTCCAGCTCGTAGCCGTAGCTCTGGCCGACCTGGTAGACCAAGCGCATCTGCAGCGGGATGATCGCCAGCGTCGAGAGGTTCTCGGGCAGCAGCTCGATGGCGCCGTTGAGCAATGCGGCGTTGAGGATCTTGCGGTCCATCTCCTGCGCGCCGAGCGCGCCGGGCCGGCGCTGGGCCGCAGTGCCACCGGCCAGGGCATCCACCGCGGCGGGGTGGGGTACCGGCTGGCCGGCCGGTACCACCACGGGCAGGGCCTCGGCCTGCGGCGGCGCCTTCAACGGGGCGGCGCCCAGTGCCTCGGCCTGCGTCGCGAACTCGGTGCCGGCCTGGCCCAGGGCCTGGCGCAACTGGCTCAGGAAGGCCTGCTCCTGCGGGCTGGTCTGGCCGTCGGCGTCGCACACGCACACCGCCATCTCGTAGGCCAGCTGGCGAGACTGCCCGCTCTGCAGGCGGGCCAGCACGTCGGCCAGCTGCACGCGGCGCAGCAGCACATCCTGGTACAGGCCGGGCAGGTTGACCTGCTCGTCCTGCGCCAGGCCTTGCGCCACCTGCCGGATCTGCTCGCGCTCGCGGTCGTGCTTGTCGCCGTCGGCATAGGCAGCCAGCAGGCAGATGGTGAGGACGGCGCGGGTCTCTTCGGTATTCATCAGGCGTTCCCTTTCTCTCTCGTCGTCGATGAAAAGCGTTCAGCAACGATGGAGACTGCCTGATGGCCGGGGGTTCCGCGCGAGAGCCCCCAGTGCCCTGCGGCCTATCGCTTGACCACGACCACTTCCAGGTACTCGCTGGGCACCACCATCGTGCCGTCGCCCGAGCGGTTGAAGCGGCCCACCAGCGCGAGGATGTCGGCCTGCAGCTTCTCCTTGCCCGCTTCGTCCAGCGCGGCGAAGGCCTTCAGCGTGGGCCCGTAGAAGTTGCGGAACACCTCCAGGAAATGCTCGGCGGAGCGATAGCGGAAGGCGAAGTGCCGCTCCTGCAGCTCGATGGCCGCGGCCTGCGACTCGAACTGCTCGCGGATGAACTCCGAGGTGCCCCAGCGCGCCGGGGACATCACGCCCGGAGGGGGCGGCAGGTGGCTGCCGATGGTGCGGAACAGCTGGCCGATGAAGCCGCCGGGCGTCCAGTTGGCCATGCCGATCTTGCCGCCCGGGCGGCACACGCGCAGCAGCTCCGAGGCGGCCTGCGCCTGGTTGGGGGTGAACATCACGCCGAAGGTGGACACCACGGCGTCGTAGCTCGCGTCCTCGAAGGGCAGGTCCTCGGCGTCGGCCACGCGGGTGGCCACCGGCAGGCGCTCGGCGGCGGCGCGCTCGGCGGCGCGGTCGAGCAGGGCGCCCACGTAGTCGGTGGCCAGCACATCGCAGCCGCGGCGCGCCGCCGCCAGCGAGACGTTGCCGTTGCCCGCGGCCACGTCGAGCACCTTCTGGCCCGCGCGAACGTCCAGGGCCTCGCAAAGGCTTTCGCCCACGATTTGCAGTGTGGTGCCGACGACGGCATAGTCGCCCGAGGACCAGGCGGCGTGCTGGCGCGCCTTGGCGGCGGCAAGATCAATGGCGGGCGCGGTAGCGGACATGTCGGATCTCCTCAGGTGTGTGGATGTCGGAGCCCTCGGGCGGCACGCCGGATGCGTGCGGCCGGGCCCTGGGCCTCATCGTCGGGGCGTGGCGTGGTAGCGGCCGTGGATGGCGGCATGGATTCGTCGCCCGGCGCGTCGTCCACGCCCCTGGCGCTGCAACTTCTTGGGCCGGTGGCCGTGCTGCGCCAGGGCCGGCCGCAGCCCCTGCCGGCCTCGCGCAAGCTGCGTGCGCTGCTGGCCTACCTGGCCCTCGCGCCCGCGGCCTCGCGCCGCGACCAGCTGTGCGAGCTGCTCTGGCCGGTTCCCGACGATCCGCGCGCGGAGTTGCGCGGCAGCCTCTCCAAGCTGCGGCCGCTGCTCGACAGCGCCGGGCACCCGCGCCTTCTGGCCGAGGGCGACGCGGTGCGCCTGGACCTGCAGGACGTGGAGGTCGACGCGCGCGAGGTGGAGCGCGCGGTCCAGGGCGGCCTGCAGGCCGTGCCCACGCCCCGCCTGCGCGAGCTGCTCGCGCGGCTCAAGGGCGACTTCCTGCAGGGCCTGGAGATCGACAACTGCCCGCAGTTCGGCGCCTGGCTGCTGGCGCACCGGCGCCGCTTCCGTGCCGCGCACCTGGCGCTGATGGAGGCCCTGGCCGAGCGCCTGGCGCCCGAGGACGACGAGACGCTGGCGCTGCTGGCCGCCTGGCTGCAGATCTCGCCCTTCGACCGCCATGCGCACCAGCGCATGCTGCATGCGCTGGCCTGCCGCGGCGCGCTGCGCGACGGCGAGGAGCACCTGGCCATCGCCGTGCGCAGCTTCGAGGCCGAGGGGCTGGACCCCGGTCTGCTGGTCGACGCGTGGCGCCGTGCGCGCGAGGAAGCGGTGCCCCGTGCGCCGGCCGAGCCTGCCGCGGCTGCCGAGCCGGCGCCCGCTGCGCACGCCATGCCCGGCCTGCCGCCGCGCGCCTCCATCGCCGTCATGCCCTTCGATGCGTCCGGCGCCGACGCGCCGGGCCAGGGCGGGCTGGCCGATGCGCTGGTGCACGACGTGATCGTCGGCCTGGCCAAGCTGCGCGCGCTCTTCGTCATCGCGCAGGGCACGGTGTTCGCCCTGGGCGGTCGCGGCATGGGCCCGGAGGAGGCCGGCCGCCTGCTGCATGTGGACTACGTGGCCAACGGCCGCCTGCGCCGCACGCCGGGCCGGCTCGCGGTGTGGGTGGAGCTGGTGGAGGTGCGTAGCGCCCGCGTGGTGTGGAGCGAGGAGTTCGACGAGCCGCTGGACGACGCCTTCGCCATGCTCGACACCATCGGCCAGCGCATCGTCTCGGCCATCGACGGCGAGGTGGAACTGGCCGAGCGCCAGCGCGCGCTGCTCAAGGCGCCGGACTCGCTGGATGCCTGGGAGTCGTACCACCGCGGCCTGTGGCACATGTACCGCTTCCGGCGCGACGACAACGAGCGCGCGCGCGATTTCTTCGAGAAGGCGCTGCGCCTGGACCCGACATTCGCGCGGGCGCATGCGGCGCTGTCCTTCACGCACTTCCAGGACGCCTTCCAGGACTGGCGCGAGCGCGGCCCGTCGGTGCGCCTGGCGCTGGACTCGGCGGGCCGCAGCATCAGCACCGACGACCGCGACCCGGCCGCGCACTGGGCCATGGGCCGCGCGCTGTGGCTGCATGGCGATGCGCTGCCCTCGCTGGAAGAGCTGGAGTCGGCGGTGCGCCTGAGCCCCAACTTCGCCATGGGCCACTACTCGCTGGCCTTCGTGCACAGCCAGTCGGGCGACCCCGGCAAGGCGCTGCGGGCCTCGGACCAGTCGCGCCACCTCAGCCCCTTCGATCCGATGATGTTCGCGATGATGGGCGCGCGCGCCATGGCGCTGGTGCGGCTGGGCCGCCTCGAGGAGGCGGCCGAGTGGTCGCTCAAGGCCGCGGCGCGGCCCAACGCGCACGTGCACATCCTGGGCATCGCGGCGCACTGCCTGGCGCTGGCCGGTCGGCTGGCCGAGGCACGCGGCTTCGTGCAGGCCATCCGCCGGCAGCAGCCGGCCTACGGGCGCGCGGCCTTCTTCGCGGCCTTCCGCTTCGACGACGAGGCGGCGGCCGCCTTCGGCAAGGCCGCGAAGACGCTGGGGTGGTAGGCGCGGCCTACCAGTGGCCCAGCACCTTCCACCACAGCAGGCCGACGGTGGCGAACACCAGCAGCTCCAGCACCGCCATCACCAGCCCCACGCTCCACCATCGGCCCATGGTCACGTAGCCGCTGCCGAAGATGATCGGCGAGGTGCCGGTGGCGTAGTGGGTGAGCGTCATCATGATGCAGGAGGCCGCGGCCATCATCAGCAGGAAGGGGATGAGGTAGGCCGCCGGCACCACATGCGCGCCCACCGTCAGGAAGGCCAGCAGCATCGCGCTGATGTGCGCCGTGGTGCTGGCGAAGAAGTAGTGCGAGAACAGGAACACCAGCACCAGCACGGCGGCCGCCATCGGCCAGGCCATGCCGCTGGCCTCGATGCTGCCCTGCAGGCCCTTGGAGAACCAGGTGATCACGCCGGCCTTGTTGAGCTCGCCCGCCAGCATCACCAGCGAGCCGAACCAGATCAGCGTGTCCCATGCGCTCTTCTCCGACAGCACGTCGTCCCAGTCGATGGTGCCGGTGATCAGCAGCACGAACAGGCCCAGCATGGCCACCACCGTCGGGTCCAGGCTGAAGGCCGGCCCGAGGATCAGGCCGGGCACGTCGGCCCACAGGATGAGGAGCATCGCGAAGGTGCCCACCATCACCCGCTCGCGCGGGCTGAGCGGGCCCATGGTCTTGAGCTCCTGGCGGGCGAAGGTCACGGCGTCGGGCGTCTTGCGGATCTCGGGCGGAGAGAGCAGGTAGATCACCAGCGGCATCAGGAACAGGCACACCAGCCCCGGCAACAGCATCGCCAGCGCCCAGGTGCCCCAGCTGAGGTGGAAGTTCTGGTTGGTGACCTTGGCCACGTAGTCCACCACCAGCGGGTTGGGCGCGGTGGCGGTGATGAACATCGCCGAGGTGATGGGGTTGGCGTGGTAGTTGACCAGCGCCAGGTAGGTGCCCACCTTGCCCTCGGTCTTCTTCTCGGGATCGGAGTCGAAGGCCCCGGCGATGGAGCGCATGATCGGATGCACGATGCCGCCGCCGCGCGCCGTGTTGCTGGGCGTGAAGGGCGCCAGGATCAGCTCGCACACCGCCAGCCCGTAGCCGATGCCCACCGTGCTGCGGCCCAGCACCGAGATGAAGTACAGGCCGATGCGCCGCCCCAGCCCCGTCTTCTTCAGGCCCCGCGAGATCAGCACCGACACCACGATCAGCCAGATCAGCGGGTTGGCGTAGCTGGCCAGCGCGTCGGCGATCGCCTCCTTGGACGACTCCGCGGTGACCTGCGACAGCGCCACGATCATCACCGCCATCAGCGCCATCACGCCGATGGGCATCACCTTGAGGATGATGGCCACGATGGTGGTCAGGAAGATCGCCACCAGTGCCCAGGCCTTGGGCGCGAGCCCTTCGGGGGCGGGCAACAGCAGGAGCACCACCAGCACCAGCGTCGTGATGAACGCCGGGACGATGCGGAAGGGCACGGCATCGCTGAAGTAGCGCGCCGCGCGCGCCAGGGCGGATTGCGACATGGGAAGCCTCCTCGTTGTTGTGGCGCACGCGCCGCGTCCGGTGGCGGCACTGCGGGCGCATTGTGCCCGTCATGACGCTTCCGGGCGCCGATTTGCAAGGGGACAATAACAAACGCTTTTGTCTTACACCCCTGCACGGCGGTTCATAACAGGATGCGGTCTTTCCCCCATTGAGCACTGCCATGACCAAATGCTGCGAGGCATGCCACACCGTGAACCGGGACCGCGCGCAGTATTGCCGCGGATGCGCGGGCCGGTTCAGGGACATCAACTCGTCGGCGATCCGCGCCGCCCAACCCTCGACCACCGTCCCGGCAGCGCCGATGCCGGCGCCTGCACGCGCACCGAAGGCGGGGATGCCCTACGCCAGCAGGAACCTGCCGGGCCTGCTGCTGCCGGCCGGTGCTGCCCTCGCGGCTCTTCTGGTGGTCTGGCAGCAGTGGGGCGCAGCGGGCGATGCTCGCAGGCAGCCTGCACAGCGGCAGGCCCAGGTTGCGCCGGCGCTCTCGCAGGCACCAGCCGTTTCACGGGTGGCCGATGCACCTCCCGTGGAGACCGTGCCCCAGGAATCGCTGCTTGCGCTGACGATGGAACAGAGTGCCGGGCGGCCGCTGACTTCGCAGGGCGCGTGGGCGCACCTGGATGCGCAGGGGCCCGAGACCTCCGGCGTGAGCGAGAGCGACATGGGCCTGGCGCCGGACGAGACTCTGGTGCCGAGCCCGCTGGTCGCCTCCCGGCCGGCTGCCGCCAGCACGCGCACGGCGCGGCGCCCCTCGGCCCGGCCCGTCAGCGGTGCCACGGTGGCAGCGTTCCAGGCGTGGCCGGCCCAGGGCATCACGGGGCCATGCAACCGCTACAACCCCTTCGGCGAAGTGACCTGCGCGACCGTGCCGGGCCGCGCAGGGCCGGCGCACGCGCGCAACGCGCGCTAGCGCTAGCTGGCCTCGCGCCGATCAGGGCTGCTGCGCCACGTCGCGAATGGCGACGCCGTGCCGGCGCCAGCCGCGCCAGGTGCGGCGCGGGTTGGCCCACGAGATCAGGTAGTACAGCGCCTTGAAGCGGGTCACGCCGCCCCAGTAGGGCGTGCGGCCATGGATGTCGCCGCCCAGCAGCGACAGCAGAGCTTCCTTGATCCGCATGAAGTTGTTCGGGTGCATGAACATGTCGCGGATGGTCGGATTGGTGACGCGGTAGATGAACCACGAATACTCGCGCGGCCAGCGGCGGATCTTCTTCTCGAAGGCACGCCGGGCCTTGGCGTACTCCGCCGGGCGCTCCAGCGCCGCGGCCACGAGCTCGGCACCGTCGAAGGCGTTGTTCATGGCCAGCAGCACGCCGGTGGAGAACATCGGGTCGACGAAGGCGAAGGCATCGCCCAGCATCAGGTAGCGATCGCCCGTGCAGTGCGTGCCGTCGTACGAGAAGTTGCCGGTGGCATGGACGGTGTCGTCGATCAGCTCGGCGTCCTTCAGGCGGTCGGCCAGCTCGGGCGCCATGGCGATGGTGTCCCGGAAGAACTCCTTGAGCGGCTTGTCGCGCGACTTCAGGTAGTAGGGCCAGCACACCGCGCCCACGCTGGTGGTGCCGTCGGCCAGCGGGATGAACCAGAACCAGCCGTGCGGGAACCAGCAGATGCTGATGTTGCCCTCGAGCTTGCCTTCGAGCCGCCGCGCGTTGCGGAAGTGCGCGAACAGGGCCGTGCTGTTGTGGTTGGGGTTCTTCTGCTTGCTCTTGAACTTGCTGGCCAGGAAGGTGTCGCGCCCGCTGGCGTCCACCACGAAGCGGGCGCGCCAGGTGCGCTGGCTGCCGTCCTCCAACTGCGCCTGGATGGTCGCGCCTTCGTTGTCGAACTGCACGTCGCGCACGTGGCAGCCCTCCAGCGTGCGCGCGCCGCGCGTGGCGGCATTGCGGAACAGGATCTCGTCCATCTCGGAGCGGCGCACCTGCCACGCCATGGGCATGGACTTGTCCCAGGAATCGGCGAACTCGACGTAGCTGCGGTGCGCGTGCTCGAGCGAGACGAACTCGATGCCCCACTTCTTCATGCCGACGGCGTCGACCTGCTCAAGCACGCCCAGGCGGCGGAACAGCTCCACGTTGCCTGGCAGCAGGGACTCGCCGATGTGGAAGCGCGGATGGTGTTCCTTGTCCACCATCACGACGTCGCGGCCCTGCTGCGCCAGCAGGGCGGCAATGGTGGCGCCGGCGGGGCCGCCGCCGATCACGAAGACATCGCAATGCGCACCGGCGTCGTCCGCAGGGGAGGCGCCGTCGTTGCCGGGTTGGGTCGTGGTCATGTTGTTGGAGTTCGGCACAGGGAAATGGGTGAGCCGCGAGAATAGCGTGCGTGGATTCCGAATCACGGCATGCTGCAAATGACTCGTCCACCCGCCTTCTTCCTCGCCGCTGCGCTGGCGGCCACGGTTGCCGTGGCCCAGGTTCAGCCACCGGGCGCGGGCGCCGGCGGGCCGGTCGCGGTCCAGCCGATCCAGGTGCCCCGCTACGACGGCGGCACGACCGCCGAGCGCCAGCGCGCGCCCGCACCGCCTCCTGCGCCGACGCAGGCGGCACCATCGCCGCCCCCCGCGCCACTGGGCAGCTGCAACGCCGGTGGTTGCTGGGACAGCCAGGGCAGGCGCTACGACGGCACCGGCGATGGCTCGCGCTACATCAGTCCGGAAGGAAGACTGTGCCAGGCGCACGGGAAATTCATCCACTGCAACTAGGTCGCCCCTCATGGAACAGCCCACCAACGCCCACCCCAGGCTCGGGGAGAAAGCGCCTGGCTTCCGGCTCGCCGCTGCGGGCGGCGGGGAGGTCGCCCTGTCGGACTACCTGGACGCCAAGAGCCTGCTGCTGTGGTTTTCCAAGGGCCTGTTCTGCCCCTTCTGCCGGCGCAACATGGCGCGGCTGAGCCAGGCGTATGCGGAGTTCGTCGCGGTGGACGCCGAGATCCTGCAGATTACCCACAACACGCAGAAGGAAGCCGACGCCTATTTCCGCAACTACCACCTGGCCACCCCCTACCTCTGCGATGCGGACCGGCGCGTTCACCTGGCCTACGGCGTCGCGCTGGAGCGGCATGGCCTGGGCGCGATCGCCGAGAACTGGGTGACCTCCTCCGCCATGGTGGCGCATGACCTGCTCCTGCACGGCGAGAAGTCGCCGGCGCCCACGCCGGCGCTGCGCATGGGCAGCTTCCAGTCGACGCAGCTGGTGGTCGCCGTCGACCGCGCCGGGGTGGTCCGCTACGTGTGGAGCGCGGGCCCCTTCGATACCTTGCCCACCGTCCCCGATCTGCTGTCGACGCTGCGGTCGCTGCGTCCGGGCGATCTTTCAAACGGGGAGCAGGCCGCTTGAACGCGAGCCACGTCGTCGCCGGCCTCTGGCAATCGGCCGGCCTGCCGGGCGAGGCCCTGGCGCATCTGTCGCTCACCGGCAGCGAGCCGGTGCTTCCATCGTCCTTTGCCGTCGGGACGGCGGCGCAGTCCAGCATCGCGGCCGCCGCCCTCGCGGCCTGCGAACTGGGCCATGCGCGCGGCGTGCCGCGCCAGGGCGTCGCGGTCGACATGGCGCATGCGGCCATCGAGTGCACGGGCTGGTTCAGCCTGGACGGCCAGGTGCCCGAGGCCTGGGACCCGATCTCCGGCCTGTACCGGTGCGCCGACGGGCATGTGCGCATCCACGCCAACTTCGCGCATCACCGGGAGGGCGCGCTGCGGCTGCTGGGCCTGGACCCGGCGCTGGCCACGCGCGCCGAGGCGCAGGACGCGCTGCTGCAGTGGCAGGCGCTGGACTTCGAGAACGCCGCGGCCGAGCGCGGCCTGGTGGCGAGCGCGCTGCGCAGCTTTGCGCAGTGGGACGCCACGCCGCAGGGCAGGGCGCTGGCCGGCCAACCACTCTTCACCATCGAGCGCACCGGCGATGCAGCGCCGCTTGCACTGCCGCCGCTGGCCGCGGACGAGCGGCCGCTCACGGGGCTGCGCGTGCTCGACCTCACGCGCGTGCTCGCCGGGCCGGTGGGCGGCAAGGCGTTGGCCGCCCATGGCGCGGACGTGTTGCTCGTGAACTCGCCCGCGCTGCCCAACATCGCCGCCATCGCCGACACGAGCCGCGGCAAGCTTTCCACGCACATCGACCTGCGAAGCACGGACGGCGCCGCCACGCTGGGGCAGCTGGTGCGCGATGCCCACGTGTTCGTGCAGGGCTACCGGCCCGGCGGCGTGGCGCAGCTGGGTTTCGGGTCGCAGGCGCTCGCGCGCATGCGGCCTGGCATCGTGGCCGTGTCGCTCACCGCCTACGGCACTCAGGGTCCCTGGGCCACGCGCCGCGGCTTCGATTCGCTGGTGCAGGCCGCCACCGGCTTCAACGTGGATGAAGGGGCCGCCTTCGGCGACCCGGACCGTCCGCGCGCGCTGCCGATGCAGATCCTGGACGAGGCCACCGGCTACCTGATCGCCTTCGGCGCCGCGGCCGCGCTGTGGCGGCAGCAGCGCGAAGGCGGCAGCTGGCATGTGCAGGTCTCGCTGGCGCAGACGGGCCGCTGGCTGCGCGCGCTGGGCCGCGTGCCCGTGCAGCCGCAAGGCGCTTGGCCCGACATCGAGCCCTACGCCGAGACCAGCGTGTCGGGCTTCGGCGAGCTGCGGGCACTGCGGCACAGCGCGCAGCTGTCGCGCACGCCGGCGGCGTGGCCGCGGCCTTCGATGCCGCCGGGCACGCACCCACCGCGCTGGCCCTGACGCCGGCCGCGCAGTGGCAATCGGCGTACCCGTTGCCACAAGCGCGCGTACCAAGCTGTCTTCAATTGCAACGATCGTCGGCACATACGTTTCCGCGCTGCCGCGATGCCCCGTGCGATGAGGCGGTACGCGCACCAGAACGCCGCATTCATGTGACGCAACACGGTGCAATCGCTGTGTGATTGCGTGCGCAGTCGCACGAATGCCATCACCTTTGTGCGAAGCTTTCAGCGCGATTGCGAGTTCAAGAATCAACGCGGTCGTTGGCGCAGGGGTCAACCACTTGTGCGCGTGAAGGTCCTGCCCGATGACCACATGGATGTGTGAGCGGCTCCGCCGCATCACACCAATTGCAGAGCGAACTCATCGCCTGGCATCGGAATTGCACGCCGAAGCGCACAACCAAGGGGTCAGGAGGCAACAGGTCCGACTACGGTCGGTTACATGACGTCCGAACCTTTGGAGCCCCGATGCTGTCTGGTTCTGCAACTGGATTCCGAGAGAGCACCCTGCCTGCACTGGGGCGCCTCAACCTCTTGCTCGAGCTGGTGCTGCGGGCCGGCGACCTCGCGATCTTCGTGCTGGCCGGCGTGCTGGCCTACCTCGTGCGCTTCGGGCTCGCGCACATGGAGCCCGACTACCTGCACACCGTCAGCCGCGGCGTTCTCTTCGCGTTGATCATCTTCAACAGCAGCTCGCTCTACCGCCGATGGCGCTGCCGCAGCATCGCGGCCGAACTGCTCAAACTGCTGACGCTGTGGACGCTGCTCTTCTGCGCCATGGCCGTCTATGCGCTGGCCATGCGCGACGGCCACGATACCTCGCGGCTGTGGTGGGCCAACTGGATGATCTTCAGCCTGGGCGGCTCGGTGCTGCTGCGCATGGCGGCGCGTGCGCGATGGGGCTTCGTGCGCAAGATGGACAAGATGCAGTCGGTGGTGGTGGGCGCCAATCCGGAGGCGCAGCGCCTGGTCGACGCCATCCAGCAGGACCCGAACTGCGGCATCGAGGTCGAGGGCTGGTTCGCCACCCACGCGGACCGCGCGCAACTCACCGGCGCGCCCATGCTGGGGCGCCTGGACAACCTGGAGGACTATGTCGAATCACGCAAGATCGACCTGGTCTGGCTGGCGCTGCCGATGCGCGAGCAGAGCAAGATCGCCTATGCGCTGAGCCAGCTCAAGTACTCCACCGCCGACATCAAGCTGGTGCCCGACCTGTTCGGCCTGCACCTGCTCAACCAGTCGGTGGAGACCGTGGCGGGCCTGCCGGTGATCACGCTGCAGCAGTCGCCGCTGCAGGGCGGCTCGCGCCTGGTCAAGGCGGCGGAAGACCGGCTGCTGTCGCTGCTGATCCTGGTGCTCATCTCGCCGCTGATGCTGCTGATCGCCCTGGCCGTGAAGCTCAGCTCGCCCGGGCCGGTGTTCTACCAGCAGGAGCGCGTCAGCTGGAACGGCAGGCGCTTTCGCATGTTCAAGTTCCGCTCGATGCCGGTGGACGCCGAGCAGAAGACCGGCGCCGTGTGGGCCCGGCCCGGCGAATCGCGTGCCACGCGGGTCGGGGGCTTCCTGCGCAAGACCAGCCTGGACGAGCTGCCGCAGTTCTTCAACGTGCTGCAGGGCGACATGTCCATCGTCGGCCCGCGGCCGGAGCGGCCGATGTTCGTGGAGCAGTTCAAGCACGAGGTGCCCGACTACATGAAGAAGCACATGGTCAAGGCCGGCATCACCGGCTGGGCGCAGGTCAACGGCTGGCGCGGCTCCACCGACATCGGCAAGCGCGTGGAGTGCGACATCTACTACATCGAGAACTGGTCGCTGAAGTTCGACCTGCAGATCATCGCCCTGACCGTGCTCAAGGGCTTCTCCGACAAGAACGCGTACTAGGCAGCCCCATGAAAGTAGCACTCATCCACTACTGGCTGGTCGGCATGCGCGGGGGCGAGAAGGTGCTCGAGGCGCTGTGCGACCTCTATCCGGAAGCCGACATCTTCACCCTCGTATGCGACGAGAAGGCCATCTCCGACAAGATCCGCCGCCACCGCATCACCACCTCCTTCCTGCAGAAGATCGGCGGCGTGCGGCACTACAAGAAGATGCTGCCGCTGATGCCCTATGCGCTGGAGTCCTTCGACCTGTCGGGCTACGGCCTGGTCATCTCCGTGGAGGCGGGCCCGGCCAAGGGCATCATTCCGGACCCGGGCGCCACGCACATCTGCTACTGCAACTCGCCGATGCGCTACATCTGGGACCTGTATCCCCAGTACCGCGCATCGGCCGGCCCGGTGGCGCGCGCGGTGCTGTCGCTCACGGCGCCCGCGCTGCGGCAGTGGGACGTGAGCACCTCGCACCGGGTCGATCACTTCATCGCCAACTCGGCCTACGTGGCCCAGCGCATCGAGCGCTACTACCGGCGCAGCGCCCACGTGCTGCACCCGCCGGTGGAGCTGCCGCGCTTCGCACCCGTCGAGGCCCCCGAGGACTACTACCTGTGCGCGGGGCAGATCACGCCCTACAAGAAGGTCGAGCTCGCGGTCGAGGCCTGCACGCGCCTGGGCCGGCGGCTGCTCGTGATCGGCGCCGGCGCGGGGCCGGCGCTGCGCAAGCTGGCCGGGCCCGGCGTCGAGTTCCTCGGCAAGGTGGACGACAGCACCATGGCGCACCACTTCGCGCATTGCCGGGCGCTGATCTTCCCGGGCGTGGAGGACTTCGGCATCGTCCCGCTGGAGGCCATGGCCAGCGGCCGGCCGGTGATCGCCTTCGCCAAGGGCGGCGCGCTGGAGACCGTGGTGGGCGGCAGCACCGGCCTGTTCTTCCACGAGCAGAGCCCCGAGTCGCTGATGGAGGCCATCGTGCGCTTCGAGGCGGACGCGAGCATGTTCCGGCCCGAGGTGCTGCAGGCGCATGCCCGCAGCTTCGGCACCGAGGTGTTCAAGCGCAGGCTCGCCGCGCTCATCGACTCCCTGGTGGGGGAACCGCGGCGCAGCGAAGCTGTGATGCTGGCCATCGCCTGAGTTCCATGGAAGCCGTCCCGATCGCCATCTTCTGGAGCATCGCGCTCCTGGCACTGCTGCAGCGCAAGGAGCATGCGCTGGTGTACCTGTTCTTCGCGTCCATGCCCTTCGGATCCTTCGCGGCCATTCCGACCGTGGTGACCGGCGGCCTCACGCTGACGCCCACGCCCATCGTCGCCATGCTGCTCATCGGCCGGCGCCTGATCAGCCCCGGCGGGGTGACCCAGGCGCTCGATGCGGCGCTGAAGCCTTCGCAGCTGCTGCCGCTGTTCCTGTTCTGGCTGGTGGCCGGCGTCACCACGGCCTTCGTGCCGCGCCTGCTGGCCGGCGTGATCGAGATCGTGCCGATGCGCTCGGTCGGCCAGGCCGACACGGCGCTGCTGGGCCCGACGCCGCAGAACATCTCGCAGCTGGTGTACGTGAGCATCTCGGTGCTGGCGATCTTCACCTTCGCGCAGCTGCTGCGCTCCGAGGCGATGAAGCGGCACGCGATATGGGCCCTGTGCCTTGGCGCGGCGATCACGGTGGCCACGGGCGTGCTGGACCTGGCCTCGCAGTACGTGCCCATCGGGCCGGCGCTGGAGCTGTTCCGCACGGCGACCTACACGCTGCTCACCGACGTGGAGGTGCTGGAGGCCAAGCGGCTGGTCGGCCTGATGCCCGAGGCCTCTTCCTACGGCACGCTGGCGCTGGGCTTCCTGGCCTCGCTCTACTTCTTCCGGCGTGCGATGCCGCCGGGCTTCGTGCGCGGCTGGCTGGTGCCGCTGCTGATCGGCGCGCTGCTGCTGCTGACCTGGCTCTCGACCTCGTCCGCGGCCTACCTGGGGCTGGGCCTGTTCGCGGCCGCGGCGGCGGGCGACTGGTGCTGGCGGCTGACCGTGTCGGGCCATCTGCCGCAGCTGCGCCGGGACCTGGCCGCGGAGTTCTGGCTGGGCGTGGCCGGGGTCGTGGCCACGGTCGGCGTGCTGCTGGCCCTGCCGCAGCTGCTCGCTTCCACGCAGGAGATGCTCGACCTGATGGTGCTGCAGAAGTCCGCCAGCAGCTCGTACGAGGAGCGCACCATGTGGACGCAGGTCTCGCTGCACGCGCTGGCGGCCACGCAAGGCCTGGGCGTGGGGCTGGGCAGCACGCGCGCCTCGAACTTCGCGGTCGCGCTGGCCAGCAACGCGGGGCTGCTGGCCACGGGCTGCTACCTCGTCTTCCTGCTGCAGAACCTCATGCTGCGAAAGCCGCCGCCGCAGGACACGCAGGCGCGCGCCACGCTGTCGGCCATCCGCTGGTCCTGCCTGCCGCCGCTGTTCACCAGCCTGCTGATCGCCACCACGCCCGACTTCGGGCTCTTCAATGCCTTCCTCTACGGCTTCGCGGTGGCGGTGACGCGTCCGCTGGCCTTCCGGCCGCGCCGGCGGGCCGGCACGCCCTTGCTCTTCGAGCAGCGGGAGGCCCATGTCCGCCACTGACAAGACCAGCGTGGCCAGCCGCGCGGTGGGAGCGGGCGCCTGGACCGTGGGCACGCGCCTGGCGGGAAAGGTCATCGACCTGGCGCTGCTGCTGTGCCTGGCGCGCTTCCTCGGCCCCGCCGAGTTCGGCCTGGTGGCGATGGCGATGGCGGCGGTGTTCATCATCGAGGCGCTGTTCGACCTGCCGATGGCCGCCGCGCTCATCCGCGCGCCACAGCTCACGCCGCAGATGCTGCACACCGCCTTCACCCTGAGCCTCTTGCGCGGGCTGGCGGTGGCGCTGCTGCTGCTGGCCGTCGCCTGGCCACTGGCGCGCTTCAACCACGAGCCGCGGCTGATGGCGCTGCTCGCGGTGCTGGCGCTGGCGCCGGCCATGCGCGGCCTGGTCAACCCGCGCATGGCGGAGTACGCGCGCAACTTCGACTTCCGGCCCGACGCGGCGATGGAGCTGTCCGGCAAGCTGGTGGCCCTGGTGGTCTCGGTGGGCATCGCGATCAGCACGCGCAGCTACTGGGCCATCGCGGCCGCCACGGTCTGCGCACCGCTGGTGTCCACGCTGGTGTCCTACGCCATCGCGCCGCTGCGGCCGCGGCTGACGCTGGAGCACTGGTCGCGCTTCTCGAACCTGGTGGGCTGGAGTTTTCTCTCGCAGCTGTGTGCGGCGCTGAACTGGCAGATCGACCGGCTCATCCTGCCGCGCTTCACCACCGGCACCACCTTCGGCCAGTACAGCATGGGCAAGCAGCTGGCGGAGATCCCGACGCAGGTGCTGATCCAGCCCCTGGTACGGCCGGTGATGCCGGCGCTGGCCATGGCGCAGGGCGAGGCGCGCGCGTCGCGCTACCTGCGCTTCTCGCATGCGATCACGCTGGTGATGGCACCGGTGCTGGGGCTGGCGATGCTGTGGCCCGAGGTGCTGGTGCGAGTGGCGCTCGGCCCGAGCTGGGAGCCGGCCGCGCAGTGGCTGCGCTGGATCAGCGTGATCGCCCTCAGCGCCTTGCCGGGCCTGCTGCTGGGGCCGCTGGCGATGACGCTGGACCGCACCCGCTGGCTGGCCGTGCGCACGCTGGTCGAACTGCTGGTGCGCCTGCCGCTGGTGTGGCTGGGCGCGGTGCACGCCGGCATCGCGGGCGCCGTGGCCGCCAGCCTGGTGGCCACCAGCTGCGGCACGGTGGCCTCGGTGCTGATCGTGCGGCGCCTCATCGACGCCAGCATCGGCGCGCAGCTCATGACCTTCCTGCGGCCCATGGTGGCGCTGCTGCCGGCCGGTGCCTTGCTCTGGTTCACGGAGCCGCTGGTGCTGGCGGCGCCGGGTGTGCTGGCCGTGCTCGCCTACGCCGCGGCGCTGGCGGCCGCCTACCTGCTGCTCTATGCCGTGGTCGCGCTCCTGATGTGGCAGCTGGCCGGCCGGCCCGCGGGCCTGGAGCGCCACCTGCTCGATGTGATCCGCAACCGATTCGCCCGGTGGCGCTCGTCCGGCCGCCGGATGCCTGTACGCACATGAAGAAGTGGAAAGCCATGCCAAGAGATCTCGATGACCGGCTCACGACTGCCGAAGGCGCGCACGCGCCCGGCCTGGTGATCAACGGCAAGTTCCTCCAGCCGTCGACGGCCCGCTCGGGCGTGTACCGCGTGGCGCGCGAGATGCTCGCCGCGCTCGACCGGCTGCTGGCCGACAACCCGGCGCTGGCCGCCGCCATGCCGTGCAGGGTGCTGGTGCCGGACGGCGTGCCGGACACGCTGGAGGCCGAGCTGCGGCTGTCATGCATCCGGCTGGAGCGCAGGCACCGCACGCGGCCGATGGGGCCGCGGCTGGCGCGCGTGAGCGGGCTGCTCTGGGAGCAGTTCGCGCTGCCCTGGCGCGCGCGCGGCAGCACGCTGGTCAACCTCTGCAACATCGGTCCGGTGGCCTACCGCAATGCCTACACGATGGTGCACGACGCGCAGGTGTACAGCGCGCCCGACTCGTACTCGCGCGCCTTCCGCGCCTGGTACCGCCTGGTGCTGCCCCTGCTGGGCAAGGGCAACCGCAGCCTGCTCACGGTCTCGCAGTACTCGCGCAAGCAGCTGGCGCATTTCGGGGTGGCGCCGGCCGGCCGGATCCGCGTGATCCACAACGGCGTCGACCATGTGCTGCGCAAGGCGCCCGACGCGGCTGCGGTGCAGTCCGCGGGCCTGGCCGGCAAGCCCTACGTGCTGGCGCTGGCCAACACGCAGCCGCACAAGAACATCGCGGTGCTGCTCAAGGCCTTCCAGTCGCCGATGCTCAAGGAGGTGACGCTGGCCCTCTTCGGCCCGGCCAGCCGCGCCGACTTCGAGGCGCAGGGGCACAGGGTGCCGGCCAATGTCAGCTTCCTGGGCTTCGTCAGCGACGAGGCCCTGGCGGGCCTGCTGGGGCAGGCCGCGGCGCTGGCCTTCCCGTCGACCACCGAGGGCTTCGGACTGCCGCCGCTGGAAGCGATGCTGCGCAACTGCCCGGCCGTCGTCGCGCCGTGCGGCGCCTTGCCCGAGGTCTGCGGCGAGGCGGTGCTGTGGGCGCATCCGCACGACGCGCAGGAGTGGGCGCAGCAGATCCGGCGCCTGTGCACCGACGAGGCGCTGCGCCAGCAGATGCAGGCGCTTGGCCAGGCGCACGCGGCGCAGTTCACCTGGCAGCGGGCGGCCTGGCGCATGCTCGAGACGGTGCTCGGGCACTCGCTGGCGGACACCGGCCTGATGCGTCCGCAGGCCGATGCGGAACGGCGCGCTGCGCAGCAGCGCGAACCCCAGGTGGCTCCGGCGCTGCGCCGGGGCCTGTCGTCCTGAAACACGGGAGAGAGGTGCCCATGACCCTGAAGATCGCCATCGCCATCGCCACGGCCAGCCGGCGCGACGTGCTCTCGGACACCATCGGCCACCTGGCGCGGCAGACCCGCTGCGCCGAGGAGCTGCTCGTGTGCCCGGCGCGCCCCACCGACCTCGACGAGGCGTGCCTGGAAGGCTTCCCGTGCCCGACACGGGTGGTTTGCGGGCCGATCGGACTGCCCGCGCAGCGCAACGCGCTCATCGATGCGACCGACGCCGAGGTGATCGTCTTCTTCGACGACGACTTCCTGCCTGCGGATGACTTCCTCGCGCAGACCGAGCGGCTCTTCACCGATCGGCCCGACGTGGTGGTGGCCACCGGGCGCGTGCTGGCCGACGGGGCGCTGGGCCCGGGACTGACCCACGAGGAGGGCCTGCGCCTGCTCATGCAGGACCCGGCGGCGCGCCAGGAGGCGCCCTCGCTCACGCCCGCCTTCAACGGCTACGGCTGCAACATGGCCGTGCGCCTGGCGCCGGCGCGCAGCAACCGCTTGCGCTTCGACGAGCGGCTGCCGCTGTACGGCTGGCTGGAGGACGTGGATTTCTCGCGCCAGCTCGCGCCGCACGGGCGCATCGTGCGCTCCAGCGCGCTCCAGGGCGTGCACCTGGGCACCAAGAAGTCCGGGCGCAGCCCGGGCAAGCAGCTGGGCTACTCGCAGGTGGCCAACCGCATCTACATCATGCGCAAGGGCCACATGACGCCGATGCAGGCGGCGCAGGGCAGCCTGAAGAACATCTCCGCCAACCTGCTCAAGAGCGTGCGGCCCGAACCCTGGGTCGACCGCCGCGGGCGCCTGGAAGGCAACGTGCTGGCGCTGTGGGACTGGGTGCGCGGGCGCGTGGACCCCGAGCGGATCCTGCGCTTCTGAGACCGAGGAGGAATGCGACCCATGAAAGTGTCGATGATCATGTCGACCCTCGGCCGGACCGAGGAAGTGCTGCACTTCATCGATGCGCTGAAGCAGATGGAGCACGGCGACTTCGAGCTCATCATCGTCGACCAGAACCCCGACGGCCGCCTGTGCAAGGCCTGCGCGTCGCTGGCGCCGGGCTTCCCGCTGCAATGCCTCGCCAGCCCGCGTGCGCGGGGCGTGAGCCGCGGCCGGAACCTGGGCGCGTCGAAGGCCAGCGGCGAGATCCTGTGCTTCCCGGACGACGACTGCATCTACCCGCCCGCGCTCCTCGGCAAGGTGCTGCGCTGCTTCCTGGAGACCGGTGCGGACATCGTCTGCGGACGCGCGGCGGCGCCGGACGGCCGCTCCATCAACGGCCGCTTCGAGAACAGCGCGATGCGCGTGGACATGCGCAATGTCTTCACCACGCAGATCGAATGGATGGTGTTCTTCCGCCGGCGCGTGTTCGAGAAGCTGCGGGGCTACGACGAGGGCATCGGCGTGGGCGCCGACACGCCATGGCAGGCCTGCGAAGGGCCGGAAATCACGATCCGGGCGCTGCAGGCAGGCTTCCTTGTCCACTACGACCCCGAGCTGTTCGCCCACCATCCCGAGCTGAACACGCGCGAGCCCGACGAAGCCATGCGCGCCAAGGGGCGCCGCTATGCCCGAGGCATGGGCCACGTGATCGCCAGGCACGGCTACGGCTGGGGCTTCAAGGCGAAGTTCCTGGTGCGCCCGCTGGGCGGCGCAGGCCTGGCGCTGCTGCAAGGCAAGCTCGACCGCGTCCTCTACTACCTGAACGTGGCGCTGGGCCGGGCCGAGGGCTATGCGGGCACCTGCGTCGGCGGCCCGTCGCCGCAGTCAGCCGGCGAACTGGCCAGCGGGAGCGGGTCTTCCGCGCCCACGCGTTGAAACGAAGAAAAGGAGCCTTGAAGATGTTCGTCCACATGTCCACCTCCAAGCACGTCAAGGAACTGGCCCGCTGGGCCTTCGGGGTGCCCAACTTCTATGCGGCGCCCCTGCTGGGCAAGCGCGCGCGCTTCCTCAAGGTGACGCCCGGCGTGTTCTCGACCCAGCTCATCTACGACCGCGAGCGCCATTCCTTCTTCAGCGTGCGGTCCAGGGACGACATCGACATCGCCGTGGTGCGGCAGATCTTCGTGGACGAGGACTATGCCGTGGGCAGCACGGGCCACGCCGCGGCGCTGCGCCGCTACTACGACGGCATTGTCGCCTCGGGCCGCAAGCCGCTGATCATCGACTGCGGCGGCAACACGGGCCTGGCCACCAAGTACTTCGCCGAGACCTATCCCGGCTCCACCATCGTCTGCGTCGAGCCCGAGGAGCACAACATGGAGATGGCCCGCATCAACAACCCCGGCGCCGACATCCGCTTCCTGCTGGCCGGCATCGGCCACTCGGACGCCCGCGCCGACATCGTGGACCCGGGCGAAGGCAACTGGGCCTACCGCACCGAGACCAGCGAGAACGGCAAGACGCAGATCGTCAGCGTCAACTCCATCCTCGGCGACGCGCAGTTCAGCGGCTGCACGCCCTTCATCATCAAGGTCGACATCGAGGGTTTCGAGCAGAACCTGTTCGAGAAGAACACCGAGTGGCTCGACGCCTTCCCGCTGCTCATCATCGAGCTGCACGACTGGATGCTGCCGCGGCAGGCGACCTCGCACAACTTCCTGCGCGCGGTGTCCGAGCGCAACCGCGACTTCATCTACCGCAACGAGAACGTGTTCAGCATCTCCAACACCTTCGCCTGAGGGTAAAGGCGCGGCAGCTCAACCCTGGGCCGAGGACTTGAGGTCGGCGTAGCGGTAGCTGCCCAGGCGGTAGCCGTGGCTGCCGTTGTAGCGGCGGCTCAGGTCCATGCCGTTGAGCAGCACGCCGCTGATGGTGGCGCCGGCCTGGGTCAGGCGGCGCACGCTCTCGTTGAGTTCGCCCAGCTGGCTCTGGTCGGCCCGCGCCACCAGCAGCACGGTGCCGCAGGCCGGCGCCACCGCGGCCGCATCCGCCGCCACCAGCACCGGCGCGGTGTCGATCACCACGTATTCGTAGCGGGCGGAGAAGCTCTTGAGCGCCCGGATGAAAGCCTCGGACTCCAACATGTCGGTGGCGAGCTCGGGGAGCTGGCCGGTGGTGATCACGTCCAGGTTGGGCCGCACCTGCGAATGGATGGCCAGCTCGGGAATCAGCTTGCCGCGCAGCATCTCGGACAGGCCGCCGGCCTGTGGCAGCCCGAACTCGCCATGGGGCTCGCCCTTGCGGAAGTCGGCATTGACCAGCAGCACCCGCTTGCCCGACTGCGCCAGCAGCGCGGCGTAGTTGCTCGCGATGAAGCTCTTGCCGATGCCCGGCGTCGCGCCGGTGATGAAGATCAGGTTGTTGCTGGCCTCGGCCAGGGCGGGCTTGAGGCTCACGCGCAATGTGCGCAGCGCCTCGACCGCCGCACTGCGGGGGCTGGCATCGGCCAGCAGCGAGGAGGTGCCGGACACCGGCCCGCGCCGGTTCGTCAGCAGCTGCTCCTCGCTCTGCGGCACCACCGCATACACGTCCAGGCCGGTGTGGTCCTCGATTTCCTGCGGATTGCGGATCGACGGGGCGGAGCGCGCGCGCAGGATGGCCAGGCCCGGGCCGACCAGGCAGCCCATCACCAGCGCCAGGGCCAGTACCAGGGCCTTCTTCGGCTTGACGGGCAGGCGCGAGACCACCGCCTTGTCGATCAGGCGCACGTTGCCGATCTTTCCCTCTTTGACCAGGCGCATCTGCAGCGCGTTGTTCTGCATGGACTGGTAGAGCGCACCGTTCACGCGCACGTCGCGCTCCAGCCTGAAGGCGTCGCGCTGCACGTTGGGCATGGCGGCCACGCGGGCATTGAGCGCATCGAGCTCGGCCTGCGCGGCGCCGATCTGCTTGTTCAGGATCTGCATGCGCTGGCTCTGGTCGGTGAAGGTGAGCTCGGACTCGCGGCGCTTTTGCTGCAGGTCCATCAGCACGGTCTGCAGTTCGGCCGTCTTCTTCAGCCAGACGGCGGCTTCCTCGTCGAAGTCGACGGTGCCGTTCTTGTTGCGAAAGCGCGCGAAGGCGTCCTCGGAGGACTGCAGCTGCCGCTGGAAGGAGGGCAGCTGCGAGTCCAGGAAGGCCAGCGTCTTCTGCGCCTCGGCCGAGCGGCGCTCCATGTTCTGCTTCACGTACTGCTCGGCGATGGCGTTGAGAACGCGCGCCAGGCGGTCGCGGTCGGTGTCCTCCAGGCTCACGCCGATCACGTTGGACTGGCGGCCCTGCTCGTTCATCTGCAGCTTGTCCTGCAGGCGCTCGATGGCCCGAAAGCGCGAGGCGACGTCCACCGTGTAGTCGGCCCCCGGCTTGCCGGTCAGCTCGGTGATCTCGATCTCGATCGGGCCCTCGGGCAGGGTGTGGCGCAGTCGCTGGCCGACCACGCCCTCCAGTGGTGCCTCGAGCAGCTCGTGGTGCACGGCGTAGCGCCCGTTGCCCAGGTTGGTGACGATGAAGGAATCGGTGTCCTCCAGCGCCTCCGGCACGTTGAAGCGGGCGACGCGGATGCGTTCCGTGCCGGTGACGTAGCCGCCCAGGCCGAGGAAGCCCGGCTCGGACAGCTGCTTGGCCCGGCGCGACAGCCAGTTGCCCACCAGCGGCAGGTAGCGCGGCCGCGCGTTGACCTGGATGTTGGTCTGCTCGGCCGCGGCGTCGAGCACCATGCGCGAGGACAGCACCTGGATCTCGCCGGTGGCCGGCGTCTTGGCGTCCAGCAGGCCCGAAGCCTCGTTCAGCGTGCTGCGGCTCTCGGGCGTGAAATCCTCGATCTGCACCAGGATGTTGGCGCGGTAGACCGGCGTGGCGAGCAGCGCGTAGAGCAGGCCGAGGATCAGCATCACGACGATGGTCATCGCGATGAGCCACTTGTGGTCCAGCAGGATGTCCTTGTACTCGGACAGGCGCGTCGGTTCTTCCTGCTCGAGCACCACGGGTGCGGCGAGGGCGGTCGCGGCGGGCAGTGCGCGCGCCTGGCGCAGGTCGGTCTTCATCGAGGAGGCGGTCGGTAGTCGGCTCATGGCAGGACGGTCAACGTTGAATGCCGGAACGATCTCGCGCGAACGAGCAGAAAGCGTGCCGCACAGGCGAGGGCGATGCGTTTGGTAACGCCCACTGCAAGAGGTGCCGGCGCTTTTCTCCTACCATGAACCGCTCGGTGAGCAGTCGCTGCAGCCGCAGCCGCCTTCGTGGCGCTGCACGGAAGGGAGTGTGAAGTGCCATGAATGTCGACCTCCTTGTGTCGCGCGGACAACTTGTCGCCATGGCGCTTGTCGTGGCGACGATCCTGCAACTGTCCAACTGTGGCGGTGGTGATGGGGAGGCCTCGTCAGACATCGCCGCGTCTTCATTGTCCGCGCGTGCCGACACGAATTCGGCGCTGCTGCTGGCACAGGCGCGGCAGCCCGACGCGTTCGCGGAGGGCGCCGCCTGGGGCGCGGCGCCGTCGTCGGCGCTTTCGCGCGATCCGGAGGCCTGGCTGCCTGCGATGCGAGAGGCGGGCATCAGTTCCGTGCGCAACTTCCGCGCGCCGCCGGAGGACGACAGGCTCGGCCCGATCCTCGCGGCCGGCATGTCGGCCGTCGGCATCCTGCAATGGAGCCCGCGCACGCCGGTGTCGCTGCCGGTCGACGACCTGGAAGGCTGGCGCAACTACGTCACCACCGAAGTGCGCCGCCACCAGGGCCGGGTGAAGTACTGGGAGATATGGAACGAGCCGCCCAACTTCACGCAGGACAAGTCACCGGCCTCGTACGCGAAGGTGGTGGCCACGGCCTACGACGCGGCCAAGGCGGTCGACCCCGGGGTGCAGCTGGGCCTGGCGGCGAAGAGCAACCACCTGAACTTCCTCGCCGAGACCATCGACGCGGGGGCCGCGGACAAGTTCGACTTCATCACGCTGCACCCCTACGAGATCGCCGAACTGCTCACACAGGGATGGGAAGGCCAGTTCATGTCGATCGTGCCGCGCGTGCGGCGGATGCTCATGGCCCGCAATCCCGCCAGGGCGCACGTTCCGGTGTGGTTCACCGAGATCGGCATCTCGGCGGCGGCTCCGCCCGGGCGCGGCAGGGTCGGTCCGCTGGGGCAGGCCGACGGCCTGGTGAAGATCTACTCGATGGCCTTCGCGCAGGGCGTACCGCGCGTGTACTGGTTCGACCCGCGCGACAGCGAGGGCCTGAGCATGGGCCTCACGACCGGCGACGGTGCGAAGCGGCCCGCCTGGCATGCGATGCGCAGCATGTCGACCTACATCGGGCAGCGCCCCGACTACGTCGGCTGGCTGCAGCCCGGCAACGCCTGGTACGGCTTCGTCTTCAACGGCCCGCGGGGCGTGGTGCTGTCGGCATGGGCGCGGCCCGGGCAGTCGTCGCAGCTCTCGCTGGCCTCCGAGGTGCTGCAGGTGGATCCGCGCAGCGGCACGACCACGGCGACCCGCACGCCGGCGATCACCGACGTGCCGGTGCTGCTGGTCGCGCCGGCCGGCTCCGCGCTGGCGCAGCAATGGCTTGGCGAAGCTGCGGCCAACGCCGGCAGCGCCTTCCGGTGGAACGGCGACCACAGCCGTTCGGCCTCGGTGCAACTCACGGCCGGCGCGCCGCCCGACGGCATCTTCATGGTGAAGCCGCCGCCCGTGACCGAGGTGGACGGGCGCGCCGAGTACAACGTGCAGGGCAGCATCGGCGCCTGCTTCGCGGTGGACCCCACCTTCTTCTCCTACGCCTATGCCGCCGCGCCGCTGCACATCACCGCGCGGGTGCGCGGCCATGGCGCCGGCGACCCGGGCTTCGAGCTCAAGTACGAGTCGGGCGCGACCATTGCCGCCACCGACGGCAACAACCTCAAGGGCGTCGGCAGCGGGTGGTTTCGGATCACCGGCACCGAGGTGCTCGAGAAGACCTGGCAGCTGCCCGACGCGCGCTTCGTGGGCCTGTACGGCTACAACTTCTGCTTCTACGCGCCGGCGCCGCCGAATGCGCGCTTCAGCATCCTGCAAGTGACCGTACGCCGCTGAGGCCCTTGCCACGGGACCGGCGGTTCGGGGCTACATTGCCGCAGATGACGAATGCGCTGTTCGAGCAGAACCGCAGGTTCTATGACGCGCTGTGGTCCGATGCACGACTGGTCGAGCCGCAGCGCTTCAACACCTGGCCGCTGGTCAGTGCCCTGGTCGCGGCGAGCGGACCCAGGCTGGAGGTCGGGCCCGGCCTGCGTCCGCGCCTTCCGCTGGAGGGCACGCACTTCGTGGACATCAGCGCGCCGGCGCTCGCGGTGCTGCGTGAACGCGGTGCGCCGGTCGTGATGGGCGAGATCACCTCGCTGCCTTTTCCCGACGGCAGCTTCGACCTGGTGTGCGCGCTGGACATCGTGGAGCATGTGGACGACGGGGACGGTGCGCTGGCCGAGCTGGCGCGCGTCGCGCGCCCGGGTGCGGCGCTGCTGATCTCCACGCCACTGCATGCCGCCTACTGGACCGCCTTCGACGACTTCGTCGGCCACAAGCGCCGCTACGAGCCGCCGGACCTGCTGGCCAAGCTGGCGCACAACGGACTGGTGGTCGAGCGCAGCGCGGTGTTCGGCATGAAGCCGCGCTCGTCCAGGCTGGTCGAGCTGGGCACGTGGTGGCTGGTGAACCACCGGGACCGGGCCATGAACACCTACAACAAGGCGCTCATGCCGCTGGCCTTGCGCCTGCAGAAGTCACTGGCCTTCTCGCAGGGCATGGTCCCGACGGACGGCGTGGACGAGGTGCTGATGGTGTGCCGGCGGCGGGCGAACGCCGCGGGACCGACCGGCCGTTGAGGCCGCGCTACTTCATCTCGGCCTGCTTGCCCTCCAGCAGCTTCACCAGCACCTGCAGCACGCGGTTGGCCGGCGTGGGAATGCCCAGCGCCTCGCCGCGGCGCACCACGTAGCCGTTGAGGTAGTCGATCTCGGTGGGCTTGCCGCGCGACAGGTCCTGCGAGGTGGAGGAGTACTGCGCCGGCATGCTGCCCGGCAGGCGCTGCACTGCGGCCTCGATGTCGCTGCGCGAGAGCCTGGCGCCGTCGGCCGTGCCCACCGCGAGGCACTCGTCCACCACGTCGCGCAGTACCGCGCCCACGCCTTCGCCGTGCACCACCTGGCCGTAGGGCAGGTGGGTGATGGCCGAGAGGGCGTTGTAGGCGCAGTTGAGGATCAGCTTGCTCCACAGCGCACCGCGCACGTTGTCGGAGACCTGCACCTGCGTGCCGGCCTCGCCGAGCACGCGCGCTGCTTCGTCGCTGCCGGGCGCGGGCTCGATCACCAGTTCGCCGCGGCCGTGGTGCTTCACATGGCCGGGACCGGCCATCTCGGTGGCCACGTAGACCACCGCCGCTGCCACCGGCTGCGTGGGCGGCAGCACGGTGCGCAGGCGGTCGGCGTTGTCCACGCCGTTCTGCAGGCACAGCACCAGCGCGTCGGGCGCGAGCGAGCGCGCCATCAGGCTGCCGGCCGACTCGGTGTCCGGCGACTTCACGCAGAACAGAACCAGCTGCGCGCCGTCCACCGCGCTGGCCTCGGTGCTGGCTTTCAACTGCACCTGCTCGTCGAAGGCGGCCGTCTGGATGCGCAGGCCGCTGCGCTGGATGGCCGCCACATGCGGCTGGCGACCGATGAGGACCACCTCGTGGCCGGCGCGCGCCAGCAGGCCTCCGTAGTAGCAGCCGACCGCGCCGGCGCCCATGACTACAACTTTCATGAATTGCTCCAGGTTCTTCGGAATCGGATCGGCAGCGTCGCTGCCTGCCGTAGTCTCGCGCAGATCGCGCGGCGCTGCTCGGGTCAGCCGGACTTGCCGTCGGCCTCGACGAGGACACCGGCCTTGACGATGAATTCCGCCGCCGTCTCGATGTCGCCCTGCAGCGCCTTGCGGGCCGCGGCGGCGTCGCGTTTCGCCAGGGCCTTGACGAGTTGCGCGTGGTGTCCCACCGCGACCTTGTCCTGCACGCGGCGCGAGCCCGAGCGCAGGTCGTGGTTGAGGATCGGGCCGATGCGCAGCCACAGCGCCTCGATCATCTGCACAAGCATCGGCATGCCGGCGGCGCGGTAGATGGCGAAGTGGAATTCCTTGTTGAGCGTGATCAGGCGCGCGCTGTCGGGCTTTGCCTTGCCCATCTCGGCCGCGAAGCCGTCCTGCCACTGGCCGATCTGCGCGAGGGCATCGTCGTGCACCACGCCGGCCGCCACCTCGGTGGCGAGGCCTTCCAGGTTGATGCGGATGGTGGTGATCTCGCGGAACTGCGCGACCTTCATCACCGGCACGCGCATCGCGCGGTTGGGCGTGACCTCCAGCGCCTGCTCGGCCACCAGGCGCTGCATGGCGTCGCGCACCGGCATCACGCTCACGCCCAGGGCGGCGGCGGTGGCGCGCAGCGACAGCGTCTCGCCGGGCATCAGTTGGCCGCTGACCAGCAATTCCTTGATCTGCTCGTAGACATCCCCGCCGAGGGTCTGGCGACGCACGGGCGTGACGAGGTCGGAAAAGTTCATGTGACGATTCTAGGACTAGGGTATTCCATATCTGATATCTGTGATCACAGATATAGAGTCCGGGGCTTCCGTAGCTCTTCCTTTGTTGAACCCATGTGGAATGAAAATGCCTTCAGCGGCAAGCGGGTGCTGGTCACCGCCGGCGCCGACGGGATCGGCCTGGAGATCGTGCGTGCCTTCGCTGCAGCAGGCGCGCACGTGCTTACCTGCGACGTGCAGGAATCGGCCATCGAGCGGCTGCGCAGCGAACTGCCCGCCGTGGGCGGCTGTGTGGCCGACGTCTCGCGCGAGGCCGACGTGGCCGCCATGTTCGCGCTGGCCGACCGTGTGCTCGGGGGCCTGGACGTGCTGGTGAACAACGCCGGCATCGCCGGGCCCACCGGCGCGGTCGAGACGCTCTCGCTGGCCGACTGGCAGCGCACGCTGGACGTGAACCTCACCGGCCAGTTCCTGTGCACGCGGCTGGCAGTGCCTCGCCTGCGTCAGGGCAGGGCGCCTTGCATCGTCAACCTCTCGTCCGCCGCCGGGCACCTGGGCATGCCGCGGCGCTCGGTGTATTCCGCCTCCAAGTGGGGCGTGATCGGCTTCACCAAGTCGCTGGCCATCGAGCTGGGCAGCGACGGAATCCGCGTCAATGCCGTCCTGCCGGGCGCGGTCGATGGGCCGCGCATCCGCGCCGTCATCGCGGCCAAGGCCGAGTCCACGGGCAAGTCCATCGAGGAGGTCACGCGCTCCTATACCTCGCAGTCGGCGCTGGGCCGCATGGTCACGGCGCGCGACATCGCCAACACGGTGCTCTACGCGGCCAGCGACCTGGCCGCCAACGTGACCGGCCAGGAACTGGCGGTCGACGGCCTCACGCAGGCCCTGAGCTGAACCAAATCCCAAGGGAGAACACTTCATGGCACAGCGCCAGAAAGCCATCATCACCTGCGCCCCCACCGGCGCCATCCACACGCCCAGCATGTCGCCCCACCTGCCGGTGAGCGCCGACCAGATCGCACAGGCGGCCATCGACGCGGCCAAGGCCGGCGCGGCCATCCTGCACCTGCATGCGCGCGATCCGCGCGACGGCCGGCCCTCGCAGGACCCGGCGCTGTTTCGCCCCTTCCTCTCGAAGATCAAGGCGGCGACCGATGCGGTGGTCAACATCACCACCGGCGGCAGCCCGCACATGACGGTGGAGGAGCGCATGCAGCCGGCCATGGTCTTCAAGCCCGAACTGGCCTCGCTCAACATGGGATCGATGAACTTCGGCCTCTTTCCCATGCTGCAGCGCTTCAAGGACTTCGAGCATGCGTGGGAGCGCGAGCACCTGGAGAACAGCCGCAACCTGATCTTCAAGAACACCTTCGCCGACATCGAGGCCATCCTGCGCATCGGCAACGAGAACGGCACGCGCTTCGAATTCGAGTGCTACGACATCAGCCACCTGACCAACCTCGCGCACTTCCTGGAGCGCGGCTTGGTGAAGCCGCCGCTGTTCGTGCAGTCGGTGTTCGGCATCCTGGGCGGCATCGGCGGCCATCCGGAAGACCTCATGCACATGCGGCGCACGGCCGACCGCCTCTTCGGCGACCGCTACCGCTGGTCCATCCTCGGCGCGGGCCGCAACCAGATCCCCCTGGCCACCATCGGCGCGGCCATGGGCGCGAACGTGCGCGTGGGCCTGGAGGATTCGCTGTGGATCGCGCCGGGGCAACTGGCCGCTTCCAGCGCCGAGCAGGTGCTGCGCATCCGCAGCGTGCTCGACGCGCTGAACATCGACGTGGCGACGCCCGACGAGGCGCGCGAGCTGCTGGGCCTCAAGGGCGCGGCCAACGTCGAGTTCTGACGCTTTCCCCTTTCCTTCACTGACGGCTCCAAGCCACGGGACGCAGAAGCCCGGGGCCGTCCTCACCCACCCGCAGAGGAGACCTTTCAACCATGCTGTCACCATCCGCCGCACCCGTCGGCACCGTCCCGGCCGCGTCAGGGCGCGACCTCCACAAGCTGCTGTTCCGCAAGCTGATGCCCCTGCTGGTCATGGCCTACGTGATCAGCTTCCTGGACCGCACCAACATCGCGCTGGCCAAGTCGCACATCGCGGTGGACCTGGGCATCTCGGCCGCAGCCTACGGCCTGGGGGCGGGGCTGTTCTTCCTGAGCTATGCGCTGATGGAGATCCCCAGCAACCTGGCCATGCACAAGGTGGGCGCGCGCTTCTGGATCACGCGCATCATGATCACCTGGGGACTGCTGTCGGCCGGCATGGCCTTCGTGCAGGGCGAGACCTCCTTCTACGTCATGCGCGTGCTGCTGGGCGCGGCCGAGGCAGGGCTCTTCCCCGGCGTGATGCTCTACCTCACCTACTGGTTCCCGCGCGAGCAGCGGGCGCGCGCCATGGGCTACTTCCTGCTGGGGGTGTGCATCGCCAACATCCTCAGCGGGCCGCTGGGCGGTGCGCTGCTGCAGCTGGACGGCCGCATGGGATGGCACGGCTGGCAATGGATGTTCGTCATCGAGGGCCTGCCTGCCGTGGCGCTGGCCTGGGTGGTGTGGAAGAAGCTGCCCGACGGTCCGTCGACCGCCACTTGGCTGACGCCGGCCGAGGCGCGGCAGATCGAGCGCCAGCTGGCCGCAGAGGCGGCCGAGGCGGGCCATTCGGCCAGCTCCTTCAAGGCCTGCCTGAAGGATCGCCAGATCTGGCTGGCGATCTTCGTGTACTTCTGCCACCAGATCAGCATCTACACGGTGATCTTCTTCCTGCCCGGCATCATCGGCACCTACGGCTCGCTCACGCCGCTGCAGATCGGCCTGTTGAACTCGGTGCCATGGGTCGCCGCCGCCATCGGCGCCGCCACCTTGCCGCGCCATGCGAAGACGCCGGCGCGCTGCCGCGCGATTCTCTTCCCGGGGCTGCTGCTCATGTCCACCGGCCTGCTGATCGCGGCCTCATCCGGCCCGATGCTGGCCATGGTGGGCTTCACGCTCACGGGGGCGATGTTCTTCGTCGTCCAGCCCGTGCTGTTCATGTTCCCGACCTCGCGGCTGGCGGGCGTGGGCCTGGCGGCGGGCATCGCGATGGTCAACACCTTCGGCATCATCGGCGGCTTTGTCGGTCCCTCGGTCATGGGGCTCATCGAGCAGACGACCGGCAGCACGCGCAACGGGCTGCTCATCATCGCGGGTCTGCTGGTGCTGGCGGCGCTGGCCGGCACGCGGTTGCGCCAGGGGCAGGAAGGCTGAGCTTCCTTTCGCTCAGGCGGGCAGCAGGATCGCGCGCTGCGCCTCGACCGTGGCGCGCAGGAAGTCCCACACGCTCTTCATGCGCGCCAGGTGGCGCGTCTCGGCCGGCACCGACATCCAGAAGGTACGGGTGAAGCTGGCCTCGGCGGGCAGCACGCGGCGCAGGCTCCTGTCCTGCCCGGCGATGAAGGCCGGCAGCACCGCGATGCCCGCGCCGGCCGCCGTCGCGCGGTGCTGCGCCAGGATGCTGGTGCTGCGCAGCGCAAACGAGTCGGGCTTGTACAGCTCGTCCAGGTACTGCAGTTCCTTGGAGAAGAGCAGGTCGTCCACGTAGCTGATGAAGGTGTGGCCCCGCAGGTCCTCGCGCGTGCGGATCGGCGCGTGCCGCGCGAGGTAGTCCTTCGAGGCGTAGAGGCGCAACACGTAGTCGGTCAGCTTGGTCACCACCACCGGGCCGCGCGCGGGCCGCTCCAGCGAGATCACGATGTCGGCCTCGCGCCGCGACAGATGCACCAGCCGCGGCATGGCCAAGAGGTCGATCACCAGCTTGGGATGCGCGGTGGCGAACTGCGCCAGTTGCGGTGCCAGCACCACGGTGCCGAAGCCCTCGGTGGCGCCGATGCGCACCAGGCCCGACAGGCCCTCGTTCGACGCGGGGGCCGCGCTTTCCACCGCGAGGAAGGCGCCTTCCATCGCCTCCACCTGCGGCTGCAGGCGCCGCCCGGCCTCGGTGAGACGGTGGCCGCCGGCCTCGCGCGAGAAGAGGGCGGCGCCCATCTCCTTTTCCAGCGCCTGGATGCGGCGCGCCACCGTGGTGTGGTCCACCGACAGCCGGCGTGCGGCGCTGACGAGCGTGCCCGAGCGGGCCAGTTCCAGGAAGTAGCGCAGGTTGTCCCAATCCATGGCCATGGTGCTTTGCAAATTTGCAGATCGCGGATGCGTATTTGTCTATTGTTATCGCAAATCTGCAAAGCTAGGATGGCCATCTGCCTTGTACAGATCACCCCATTCCAGGAGACAAGAGACATGGATGCCACCACCACTTCGGCCAACACGCAGGTCGCCACCGTCAAGCTGCTGATCGGCGGCAAGTTCGTCGAATCCAAGACCACGCAGTGGCGCAACGTCGTCAACCCGGCCACGCAGGAAGTGCTGGCCCGCGTGCCCTTCGCCACTCAGGAGGAGGTGGACGCCGCCGTGGCCTCGGCCAAGGAAGCCTTCAAGACCTGGCGCAAGACGGCCATCGGCGCGCGCGCCCGCATCTTCCTGAAGTTGCAGCAGCTGATCCGCGAGAACATGGGCGAGCTGGCCGCGATCCTCACCGCCGAGCAGGGCAAGACCCTGCCCGATGCCGAGGGCGACGTGTTCCGCGGCCTGGAGGTGGTGGAGCACGCCTCGGCCATCGGCAACCTGCAGCTCGGCGAGCTGGCCAACAACGTGGCCACCGGCGTCGACACCTACTCGGTGCTGCAGCCCCTGGGCGTTTGCGCGGGCATCACGCCCTTCAACTTCCCGGCCATGATCCCGCTGTGGATGTTCCCGATGGCCATCGCGACGGGCAACACCTTCGTACTCAAGCCGAGCGAGCAGGACCCGATGGTGACCATGCGCCTGTGCGAGCTGGCGCTGGAGGCCGGCATTCCGCCCGGCGTGCTGAACGTGGTGCACGGCGGCGAGGACGTGGTCAACGCCATCTGCGACCACAAGGACATCAAGGCGATTTCCTTCGTCGGCTCGACCAAGGTGGGCACGCACGTCTACAACCGCGCCTCGCTGGCCGGCAAGCGGGTGCAATGCATGATGGGCGCGAAGAACCACGCCATCGTGATGCCCGACGCGAACAAGGAGCAGACGCTCAACGCGCTGGCCGGCGCGGCCTTCGGTGCGGCAGGGCAGCGCTGCATGGCGGTGTCGGTGGCGGTGCTGGTGGGCGATGCGCAGAAGTGGATCCCCGACCTGGTGGCCAAGGCCAGGACGCTGAAGATCGGCGCGGGCACCGAGAAGGGCGTGGACGTGGGGCCGCTGGTGTCCTGCGCTGCGTACGACCGGGTGAACGGCTTCATCGACCGTGGCGCGGATGAAGGTGCCACGCTGGAACTGGACGGCCGCAAGCCTTCGGTACCTGGTTTCGACAAGGGCAACTTCGTCGGCCCGACGATCTTCTCGGGCGTGAAGCCCGGCATGAGCATCTACGAGCAGGAGATCTTCGGCCCGGTGCTGTGCGTGGTGGGCGCGGGCGACATCGACGAGGCGATCGAGTTGATCAACGCCAACCCGAACGGCAACGGCACGGCGATCTTCACGCAGTCGGGCGCGGCGGCGCGCCGCTTCCAGGAGGACATCGACGTGGGCCAGGTGGGCATCAACGTGCCGATCCCGGTGCCGGTGCCGCTGTTCTCCTTCACCGGCTCGCGTGCGTCGAAGCTGGGCGACCTGGGGCCGTACGGCAAGCAGGTGGTGCTGTTCTACACGCAGACCAAGACGGTGACCGAGCGCTGGTTCGACGACGAGACTGTGTCGCACGGGGTGAACACGACCATCAGCCTGAAGTGATTCGATGCGCCGTGCCTGGTTCGTCCGGGGCGGGCCAAGGGCTGCGTGGGCCTGCGGCGGCCATGCGCCACTGCGGCGGTCGGCGCTGCGCGCCGACTGCCCTGCGCTGCTCGCGAAGCCGGCCCGCGGCAGAACTCGCGACTCCGTCGCTCAGACAGCTGCCGCAAGTCAGATGTGGAAGTTCTTGTGTGTCCTTCGGCACACAAGAACGGGCCGACTCCGCTGCGCTGCTCGGCGCCACAGAGGCGCATGGCCGCCGCAGGCCCACGCAGCCCTCGGCCGGAACCGCTGGTGAGCATCACCACACAATACGAGCACCATGGACTTTGAACTGACTGAAGACCAGCGCGCTTTTGCCGACAGCGCGCGCGCGTTTGCCCTGGCCGAGTTCGCTCCGCACGCGGCGCGCTGGGATGCCGAAGCCTTCTTTCCCAAGGACGCCATCGCCAAGGCGGGCGAGCTGGGCTTCTGTGGCCTGTATGCGCCCGAGCGCATCGGCGGCCTTGCCTTGCCGCGCCTCGACGCGGCGCTGGTGTTCGAGGAGATGGCGGCGGTCGATCCGTCGACCACCGCCTTTATCACCATCCACAACATGGCCACCTGGATGCTCGGCACCTGGGGCACGCCCACCGTGTGCGGCAAGTGGGGCGAGGACCTGACCAGCGGGCGCAAGCTGGCCTCCTACTGCCTCACCGAGCCGGGGGCCGGTTCCGACGCGGGCTCGCTGAAGACTCGCGCCGAGCTTGTGGGCCACGAGTACGTCATCAATGGCGGCAAGGCCTTCATCTCGGGCGCCGGGTCCACCGACGTGCTGGTTCTGATGGCGCGCACCGGCGGCGGTGGCGCGGGCGGCATCTCGGCCTTCGCGGTGCCGGCGGATGCGCCCGGCATCAGCTACGGCAAGAAGGAGCACAAGATGGGCTGGAACAGCCAGCCCACGCGCACCATCAGCTTCGACAACGTGCGCATTCCCGCCGACCACCTGCTGGGCGGCGAGGGCGAAGGCTTCAAGATCGCCATGAAGGGCCTGGACGGCGGGCGCATCAACATCGCGACCTGCTCGGTGGGCGCGGCGCAGGGCGCGCTGGATGCGGCGCGCCGCTACCTGCATGAGCGCCAGCAGTTCGGCAAGCCGCTGGCCAGCTTCCAGGCGCTGCAGTTCAAGCTGGCCGACATGGCCACAGAGCTGGTGGCCGCGCGCCAGATGGTGCGGCTGGCGGCGAGCAAGCTCGATGCGGGCCATGCGGACGCCAGCACCTACTGCGCCATGGCCAAGCGCTTCGCCACCGACGCCGGCTTCAACGTCTGCAACGACGCGCTGCAGCTGCACGGCGGCTACGGCTACCTGGGCGAGTTCCCGCTGGAGCGCCTGGTACGCGATGCGCGGGTGCACCAGATCCTGGAAGGCACCAACGAGATCATGCGCGTCATCGTCGCGCGAAAATTGCTGGAAGGCGACAGCGACATCCGCTGAGCCGCTCCTTTCCATTCCAACCGTATTTTCAATGTCAGATTCCGTCGTTCTCTTCGAAGAAATCAACACCGCCGGCGGCCACCGCTTCGGCGTCGCCACCCTCAACGCGCCCGCCGCGCTCAATGCGCTGTCGGTGGACATGGTCCGCCTGATGCTGCCCAGGTTCCAGGCCTGGGCGAAGGACCCGCAGATCGTGGGCGTCATGCTCCAGGCCGCGGGTGAGAAGGCCTTCTGCGCCGGCGGCGACCTGCGGCAGCTCTACCAGACGCTGCTGGAGTGCGGCCCGAAGCGCAACACCTACGCCGAGGACTTCTTCCGCGAGGAGTACGAGCTCGACCACCTGATCCACACCTTCCCCAAGCCGCTGATGTGCTGGGGCCACGGCATCGTGATGGGTGGCGGCGTGGGCCTCATGGCCGGCTGCTCGCACCGCGTGGTGACCCCGGCCAGCCGCGTGGCCATGCCCGAGATCAACATCGGCCTGTACCCCGACGTGGGCGGCAGCTGGTTCCTGCGCCGCATGCCGGGCCGCACCGGCCTGTTCCTGGCGCTGACGGCCGCGCAGATCAACGCGGCCGACGCCATCTTCTGCGGCCTGGCCGACCAGATGGTGCCGCAGGAGAACAAGGCCCAGGTGATGGAGATGATCGCCGCCACGCGCTGGCAGGGCGAAGCCAAGGCCGACCGCGCCGAGCTGTCGCGCATCCTGGCCCGCGCCGGCGAGGGCGCCACGCTGCCGCCGTCGAAGCTGCGCGAACACTACGACGCTATCAATGCGCTGATGGCCGGCGAGGACCTGCTGGACATCGCAGCACGCCTGAACGCGCTGGCTGCGAAAGAGGGCGCCGATGCCTGGCTGCAGAATGCGGCCCGCGCCTTCGCCAAGGGCGCGCCCAGCTCGGCCGCGCTGACCTTCGAGCTGTGGCAGCTGGTGCCGCGCATGTCCCTGGCGGAGGTGTTCCGCCTCGAGTACTGGGCCTCGCTGGGCTTTTGCGCGCACAAGGATTTCGCCGAGGGCATCCGCGCGGTGCTGATCGACAAGGACCGCAATCCCAAGTGGCAGCCCGCGCGCCTGGAAGACATCACGCGCGAGTTCATCGAGGACCACCTGCGCGTGCGCGAGCCGGGGCCGCACCCGCTTGCCGCGCTGACCTGATCCGACACACATCAAGAGCAACGGAGACAAGCAACACCATGCAGAAGATCGCTTTCATCGGCCTGGGCAACATGGGCGGCCCGATGGCCCTGAACCTCCACAAGGCCGGATTCGGCGTGAGCGCCTTCGACCTGTCGCAGGAAGCCACGCAGAAGCTGTTGCTCGACGGCGTGGCCATCGCCGAGTCGGCCGCGGCCGCCGTGGCGGGCGCCGACGTGGTGATCAGCATGCTGCCCGCCAGCCAGCACGTGGAGTCGCTCTACCTGGGTGGCGGCGACGGCAAGGCGGGCCTGCTGGAGAGCGTGCGTGCCGGCGCTCTGGTGATCGACTGCAGCACCATCGCCGCCGCCACCTCGCGCAAGGTGGCCGAGGCCGCGGCCAAGCGCGGCATCGCGATGATCGACGCGCCCGTCTCGGGCGGCACCGGCGGCGCGGTGGCGGGCACGCTGACCTTCATGGTGGGCGGCGAGGCGGCGGACCTGGAGCGCGCGCGCCCGGTGCTGGAGAAGATGGGCGCCAACATCTTCCACGCCGGCGGCGCCGGCGCGGGCCAGACCGCGAAGATCTGCAACAACATGCTGCTGGGCATCCTCATGATCGGCACCTCCGAGGCGCTGGCGCTGGGGGTGGCCAACGGCCTGGATCCCAAGGTGCTCTCCGAGATCATGCGCCGCAGCTCCGGCGGCAACTGGGCGCTGGAGAAATACAACCCCATGCCTGGCGTGATGGAGACGGCGCCGGCCTCGAAGAACTACGCAGGCGGCTTCGGCACCGACCTCATGCTCAAGGACCTGGGCCTGGCGCAGGAGAATGCGACCGCCGTGCGCGCCGCCACGCCACTGGGCGGCATGGCGCGCAACCTGTACGCCGCGCACAGCCTGGCGGGCCACGGTGCGCTGGATTTCTCCAGCGTGATCAAGCTGGTGCAGAAGAAGGGTTGAGAGCAAGGGCGCTGCTTGCGCCAGGGCGCGAGCGGCGCAGAATCGTGGGCCGATTGAAGGAGTGCCCATGTCCGACGATCTCGCCCATTTCCATCCCCTGGATCCAGGGCGCATCAACACGCTCGATCCGGTCGAGCTGCGCTACTGGTGCCGGCAGCTGAACTGCAGCGAGTCGCAGCTGCGAGAGGCGCTGGCCAAGGTCGGCGACCATGTGACGGCGGTGCGCAACCAGCTTGCCGCCGCCGGCTGAGCCCCCGCAGTCAACGCGCGTGGATGGCCTGCGCGCCGAGCACGGCCTTCAGCCGCCGCACTTCGCGCTCCAGGTCGATGATCAGCGCGGCCGCGTCCAGGCTGGCGCCGAAGTCGCGCTCCAACCGGCGCGCTTCCAGCGCGCACTGCAGGGCGGCGCTCTGGAACCGCCACTCCTGCGGTGGCCGCTCGGCGCCCTCGGCCTGGACGATGCCAACGTCGACCAGCTGCATCACCCATTCCACCTCGGCGCCGCAGGCATGGGCCAGTTCATGGGCGGCCAGCGGCTGGGCGTCGCTGATGGCGGTGACGGTGTAGCTTCTCTTGATGGTGACCATGGTCTTCAGACTCCCAGGTGGCTGCGCGGCGAGAAGGAAACGCTGGCGCGGGCCAGGTCTTCATACGCCTTGCGCGCCGCGTCGCTGTCGGCTGGCGGCAGAGCGATGTCGACGAGCAGGTAGAGGTCGCCCGGCGTCTTGCCGGCCAGGCCGCGGCCCTTCAGGCGCAGCTTGAGGCCGTTCCTGGCGTTGCGCGGCACGGTGACCTCCACCACGCCGCCGGTGGGCGTGGGCACCTGCACCTGGGCACCCAGCGCGGCTTCGCTGGCCGTCACCGGCAGGGTCATGTACAGGTCGCGGTCTTCCACTCGGTAGAGCTTGTGCGGGGCGATGCGCACTTCCAGGTACAGGTCGCCCGGCGGCTCGCCGCCGTGGCCGGGCATGCCCTGGCCGGCCAGCCGGATGTACTGGCCGGGGTGCACGCCGGCGGGGATCTTCACCTCCAGCGTGCGCGGCTTCCACTGCATGTGGCCCTGCTCGTCGACCTCCATGGCGCGCAGCGTGATCTCGCGCTCGGCGCCCTTGAGGGCGTCTTCCAGCGTGATCTCGATGGCGGCGTGGTGGTCTTCGCCGCGCGCGCGGAAGTTCTGGCGTTCGGCGCCGCGGCGCTGGGCGTTGCCGAAGATCGACGAGAAGAACTCGCTGAACTGCGCATGGTCGGCCGGGCCCTCGCCGCCGGGGCGGTAGTTGAACTCGAAGCCCTCGTCCCAGCCGGGCGGCGGCTGGAAGTCGCCGTGCGGGCTGCCGCCGCGCGCAACGCGGTCGGCCAGCTGGTCGTAGGCGGTGCGCTTTTCCTTGTCGCGCAGAACGTCGTAGGCCTCGTTCACTTCGCGCATGCGCGTCTCGGCGTCCGCCTCCTTGCTGACGTCGGGGTGGTACTTGCGCGCCAGCTTGCGATAGGCCTTGCGCACCTCGTCTTCGGTGGCCGAGCGCTCGACGCCCAGGGCCGCGTAGTAGTCCTTGAAGTCCATTGGCTTGTTCTGGGGTGGGCAGTGGACTCGGGTGAGGGCAGGGCGCTCGTTTGCTCTTCTGCTTCGCTTCAGGCCAGCGCCGCGCCGTCATCCACCGCCTGGGGTTGGATGAGGGGTTCGATCCTCCAGATGGTGCCGCTTCGCGCGAAACGCAAGGGCTGGGCATTGCCCAGCAGCTTCATGTCCATCGGAATGCCCAGCATGGCCGCCAGCGCATAGAGCGAGCCGCCGTGCGCCACCACCAGCACCGGCGCCGGCAGGGCCAGCACCCGCGTCAGCGCCGCGTGCTTGCGCTGCATGAAGACGGCCAGCGTCTCGCCGTTCTCCGGCTCGCAGGCCCAGTCGATGCGCGCCGACGAGGTGCCGATGAGCGCGCCGAAGTTGCGCTCGCGCAGGGCCTCGTCGGGCAGCGGCGCGATGGCATGCGGCGCCGCCACCGTCAGCGCGGTGGTCATGGCGCGCTGCGCGTCGCTGCAGACGATGGTGCGGATGGTTTCGCCGGCCAGCAGTTCGGCGGCGCGGCGGGCCTGATCGAGCCCCGTGTCGTTGAGCGGCTCGTCCGGCGCCTGGAAGATGCGCTGCAGGTTGCGGGCCGTCTGCCCGTGCCGCAGGAAGTAGAAATGGTCGCAGGTGGGCAGCAGCGGCAGCCCGCGGCCCAGCGCCAGGAATTCCTCGAGTCCTTGTGCCATGGCCCGAGTGTGCCGCCTACAGCTTCGGAATGCGCAGCGTCTTGCTGATCATGAGCGTGCCCGAGAGGGCGAACAGCAGCGTGAGCGGATGCAGCAGCCACGGGCCCAGCTGCAACTGGCCGCCCCACACCGCGTCGCCGACCCGGCCCTGCCAGGCGGCGGCGGCCAGCACCGCCACCAGCGCCACGCTGGTGGGAATGGGCGTGCCTTCGAAGTACTTCACCTTGGCGCTGCCCTCGGACAGGGCCTCGGCGGTCACGTTGTAACGCGCCAGGCGGCTGACGCCGCAGCAGACGAAGTAGATGAGCAGCGCGCAGTCCCAGCCGCCATCCAGCCCCGCCGCGAAGCCCAGCGTGGCCGGCATCACGCCGAAGGAGATGACGTCGGCCAGCGAATCGAGTTCGCGCCCCAGGGCCGATTGCGTCTGCCGCCAGCGGGCGATGCGCCCGTCGAACACGTCGAACACGAAGGCCGCCGGCGCCAGCGCCGCGGCCCAGAGGAACTGGGCGAGCGACTGGGTGGACATGTAGGCCATGGAGAGGAAGACCGCGCCCACGCCGCAGGCGGCATTGCCGAGCGTGAACACGTCGGCCAGGTGGAACTCGCGGATCATCGAGAAATGCTTGCGGGGCTTCTTCTCGAGCGCAGTGGTGGTGTCGGCCATGGGGCTCCTTCTTGCGTCAGCAGCTCGCCTCGGCGGCGGCGGACCGTTCGGCGGCGATGCGTGCGAAGCGCTGCAGCAGGCCTGCCGCCTCGGGCGTGGCCCGCACGCGCTCGCGCAGGGCGGGCGCATCCTGCAGACCATCGGCCAGGCGGTCGATGTAGCCGCGCATCGCATCCTCGTCGAACTCCGGGTGAAACTGTACGCCCCAGGCTTGCTCGCCGATGCGAAAAGCCTGGTTCGGCTCGAAGTCGTTGCCGGCCAGGCGCACCGCGCCGGGCGGCAGGGCCAGCGCGCTTTGCCGGTGAACGACGTGCGCGTCGAAGCGAGCCGGCAGCGCCTGGAACAGCAGATCGTCCGCTGCCGCGTCGGTCCGCCGGACTTCCACGGTGCCGACTTCCATCGCCACCGGGTGGTCGCCGGCCTTGCCGCCGAGCGCGTGCGCCAGCAGCTGGTGGCCATAGCAGATGCCCAGGACGGGCACCCGGTCTTCGCGGACGACGCCGGCCAGCCAGGCAGCGGTGCGCTCGCTCCAGGGCTCGCGGTGCGAGACCATCGAATGCGAGCCGGTGACCACCACGCCGGCGATATCGTCGGCCTCAGGCAGGGCATCGCCCTGTCGCGGGTCCAGGACGAGCAACGGCAGCTCGCCGGCCGCGTCCAGGCCCAGGGCGACCCAATGCTCGAAATCGCCGCGCGGCGCGCGCAGCTCCTCGTAGGTGTCGCCCGTTTTCAGAATCAGCAGGGGGCGGGGGAAAGGGGTCGTTGCGTCTTGCATGCCCGCCATGATGCCCGAGCGCGCGGACCGGGAAGGCCCGGAGCCCGGGGATCGTTCTCAGCGTCAGCGCAGGCCGAAGAATGAGAGCACGGCCACGACGACCACGACCAAGCCGACGATGTAGATGATGGAGTTCACGGCTGAAGCCTCCTGTTTTGAAGAAGGCTCCAGCATCGGGCCCGCGCCGTGCCATGGGCGTCAGCAGGGCTTGTAGTCCGTTGTAGGACTGGCCGGTCGGCGACTGCGGGAAGCGGCCAACCGGCGGGCCGCTCAGGCCTTGCGATCGTCCTTGATCTGCGGCAGCTCAGTGCCCGACGAGGGCAGCAGCAGGCCGGTCTTCACGTACGTCATCAGCTTGGCGCGCGTGTCGACGATGTCGAGGTTGCGCATGGTCAGCTGGCCGATGCGGTCGGCGGGGGAGAAGGGCGCGTCTTCCACCTTTTCCATCGACAGGCGCTCGGGCGCGTAGGTGAGGTTGGGCGACTCGGTGTTGAGGATCGAGTAGTCGTTGCCGCGGCGCAGCTCCAGCGTGACTTCGCCGGTGACGGCGCGGGCCACCCAGCGCTGGGCGGTCTCGCGCAGCATGATGGCCTGCGGGTCGAACCAGCGGCCCTGGTAGAGCAGGCGGCCCAGCTTGATGCCGTTGATGCGGTACTGCTCGATGGTGTCCTCGTTGTGGATGCCGGTGACCAGGCGCTCGTAGGCGATGTGCAGGAGCGCCATGCCGGGGGCTTCGTAGATGCCGCGGCTCTTGGCCTCGATGATGCGGTTCTCGATCTGGTCGCTCATGCCCAGGCCGTGGCGGCCGCCGATGCGGTTGGCCTCTTCCATCAGCTCCACGGCATTGGCGAAGGTCTTGCCGTTCAGGGCGACCGGATGGCCGTCCTCGAAGCGCACCGTGACTTCCTCGGCCTTCACGGCCACGTCGTCCTTCCAGAAGGCCACGCCCATGATCGGGTTGACGATGCGGATGCCCGAGTTGAGGAACTCCAGGTCCTTGGCCTCGTGGGTGGCGCCCAGCATGTTGGAGTCGGTGCTGTAGGCCTTCTCCACGCTCATCTTGTAGTCGAAGCCGTTGGCGATGAGGAACTCGCTCATCTCCTTGCGCCCGCCCAGCTCGTCGATGAACTTCTGGTCCAGCCAGGGCTTGTAGATCTTCAGCGCCGGGTTGGTCAGCAGGCCGTAGCGGTAGAAGCGCTCGATGTCGTTGCCCTTGAAGGTCGAGCCGTCGCCCCAGATGTTGACGTCGTCCTCCTTCATCGCCGCCACCAGCATCGTGCCGGTCACGGCGCGGCCCAGGGGGGTGGTGTTGAAGTAGGTCACGCCGCCGGTGCTGACGTGGAAGGCGTTGGACTGCAGGGCGGCGATGCCCTCGGCCACCAGCTGCGCGCGGCAGTCGACCAGGCGGGCCTTCTCGGCGCCGTAGGCCATGGCCTTGCGCGGGATCTCGTCGTAGTCGGGCTCGTCGGGCTGGCCCAGGTTGGCGGTGTAGGCGTAGGGCTGGGCGCCTTTCTTCTTCATCCACAGCAGCGCGGCGCTGGTGTCCAGGCCGCCGGAGAAGGCGATGCCGACCTTCTGGCCGGTGGGGAGGTTTTGCAGGATGGTGCTCATGGTGCTTCGGCTACTGGGGATGTCGTTGGCCAAGTCTGGGGGAGAGGCGTTGGCGGAACCCTAAATTGGACCACAAGTGAATGCGCTCGCCGCCCGGACTGCCCGTCAGACGGTTCCTCGAGGGAGGGTTGACGCGATGTCGGTATGTTATGACAATGTGGATTGCACAGGAGCTTCCATGAACATGACCACCGTCTCGGCGCGCGAGTTTGCCCGCGACCTGGCCAGCGCCAAGCGTTCGGCCGAGCTCGGCCCTGTGTTCATCACGGATCGAGGCAAGCCGGTGTACGCCCTGCTCAAGATCGACGACTACTACGAACTGGCCGGTGGCCACCAGGAAAAGTCGCTGGCGGAGCTGATGGCCAGCATGCCCAGCACCGAAGGCATCGACTACGAGCCGGCGCGCGTGACGGTCGAACTCAAGCTGCCCGAGTTCGACTGATGTACGTGCTGGACACCAATGTCCTGTCCGAACTGCGGCCGGGCAAGCCCAACGCATCGGCCGCGGTACGCGCCTGGGCGGCCGGGCTGCCGCAGAGCCGTGTCTACCTCTCGGTGATCACCGTCATGGAGCACGAGACCGGCATTGCGCGCCTGGAGCGCCGCACGCCGCCCGAGGGCGCGAGCCTGCGAGCCTGGTGGGACGCGACGCTCGCGGCATTTGCCGAGCGGGTGCTTCCGCTGGACACCAAGGCCGCGCGCATCTGCGCGCAATTGCATGTGCCAGATCCCCGGAGCTACCGCGACGCCATGCTGGCCGCCACGGCGATCGCGCATGGGTTCACGGTGGTCACCCGCAACGTCGCGGACTACCGGGGGATCGCGGGGCTGCAGATCGTCAATCCCTGGGAAGCGCAGCCCTGAAGCGCCAGCTCAGGCCGCGTTCGCCCACTCCTCCGTGTCCTCGCCCAGGAAGCCGCCGCTCTGGTGCGCCCACAGCCGCGCATACAGCCCGCCCTGCGCCAGCAGGCTCTTGTGGTCGCCTTCCTCGACGATGCGGCCCTCGTCCAGCACGATGAGCCGGTCCATGGCGGCGATGGTCGAGAGCCGGTGGGCGATTGCGATCACGGTCTTGCCCTCCATCAGGCGGTACAGGCTGGCCTGGATGGCCGCCTCCACCTCGGAGTCGAGCGCGCTGGTGGCCTCGTCCAGCAGCAGGATGGGCGCGTCCTTGAGCATCACCCGGGCGATGGCGATGCGCTGGCGCTGGCCGCCCGAGAGCTTCACGCCCCGCTCGCCCACCTGGGCCGCCAGGCCCTTGCGGCCCTGCGGGTCGGTCAGCGTATCGACGAAGCCCGAGGCCTCGGCGCGCTCGGCCGCGGCGCGGATCTGCGCCTCGGTGGCGTCCGGCATGCCATAGGAGATGTTCTCGGCCAGCGAGCGGTGCAGGAGGCTGGTGTCCTGCGTCACCATGCCGATGTGGGCGCGCAGCGAATCCTGGGTGACCAGCGAGATGTCCTGCCCGTCGATCAGCAGCCGCCCGCCGCTCAGGTCATGGAAGCGCAGCAGCAGGTTCACCAGCGTCGACTTGCCCGCGCCCGAGCGGCCCACCAGGCCGACCTTCTCGCCGGGGCGGACCACCAGGTCCAGGTTCGAGATCACGCGCTTCTTGCCCTCGCCGTAGGCGAAGGACACGTCCTCGAAGCGCACCTCGCCGCGCGGCACCTCCAGCTTGAAGGCCTCGGGCGAATCGACCACCGTGCGCGGCCGGCTCAGGGTGTTGATGCCGTCCTGCACCGTGCCCACGCTCTCGAACAGGCTGGTCATCTCCCACATGATCCAGTGCGACATGCCCTGCAGCCGCAGCGCCATGGCGGTGGCGGCGGCCACCGCGCCCACGCCCACCTGGCCCTGCGACCACATCCACAGCGCGGTGCCGGCCATGCCGCCGGTCAGGCCCATCGACAGGGTGTGGTTGACGATCTCGAAGGCGCTCACCAGCCGCATCTGGCTGTAGCCGGTGGTCACGAAGTCCTGCATGGCGGCGCGGGCGAAGTGCGCCTCGCGCTGGGTGTGCGAGAACAGCTTGACGGTGGCGATGTTGGTGTAGGCGTCGGTCACCCGGCCCACCATGACCGAGCGGGCGTCGGCCTGCGCCTTGCCGATGCGGCCCAGGCGCGGCACGAAATAGAACATGGTGGCCACATACAGCACCAGCCAGACCACGAAGGGCCACACCAGCCCGCCGGCGAACACGCCGGCCAGGATGATGATGGTGGCGATGTAGATCACCATGGCCACCAGCACGTCGGCCATGACGAACAGGGTGTCGCGCACGGCCAGGGCGGTCTGCATCACCTTGGTGGTGATGCGTCCGGCGAATTCGTCCTGGTAGAAGGCCATGCTCTGGCCCAGCATCAGGCGGTGGAAGTTCCAGCGCAGGCGCATCGGCAGGTTGATGGCCAGGGTCTGGTGCTTCACGATGGTCTGCAGGGCCACCACCGCGATGCTGGCCACGAGCGCGCCGGCCAGCCAGCTGAGCGTGCTGCCGCGCTGGGCCCACAGCTGGCCGGGCTGCACGCCCGAGAGCCAGTCCACGATGCGGCCGAGCACGGCGAACAGCAGCGCCTCGAAGGCCGACATGGCCGCCGTGAGCGCGGCCAGCCAGAACACCTTGCCGCGCAGGCCTTCGGTGCAGGCCCACAGGAAGGCGAAGAAGCCCTTGGGGGGCAGGGCGGGCTCGGCCGGCGGATAGGGGGAAAGCAGTTTTTCGAAGAAGCGGAACAGCAAGAGTCGGTCTCCTCTTGGGGAGGCGAGACTTTAGCCGCGCGGCGGCAACGGCGCTTGCGCCGATCGTCCGGGTCGGCAGCCGGGTCTTGAGGATGTAACGGTTGGGGTGGGCGGCTCTGGATACTGTATAAATGTACAGTCTTTGACGTTTCCACCATGGGCCTGCTTTCCCTCCCCGTCACCACTCTCGCCGCTGGCCAGCCCATCTGGCGCGGCGACGAGCTGGGCGCGGCCGATTCGGCCGTGGTGCCCACCGGCCATGCCGCGCTCGACGCGCAGTTGCCCGGCGGCGGCTGGCCGGTGGGCGCGCTCACCGAGCTGCTGCAGGCCAGCCCGCAGGCCCATGTCTGGCAGCTGCTGCTGCCGGCGCTGGCGCAGGCTGTGCAGCAGAAGAAGAGCGCGCCGGTCGCCCTGGTGGGCGCCCCCTGCGAGCCCTTCGCCCCGGCCCTGGCGGCCGGCGGCCTGCCGCCCGAGGCGCTTCTGTGGATCCGCAGCGAGGCCCCGGCCGCCCGCCTGTGGGCCTGCGAGCAGGCGCTGCGCTGCGCCGAGGTGTCGGCGGTGCTGGCCTGGCTGCCGCGCGCCCGCGTGGGCGAGCTGCGCCGGCTGCAACTGGCAGCGGCGCAGCACGAGACATTGCTTTTCGTCTTCCGGCCCGAATCGGCGGCCGATGGGGCTTCGCCGGCGCGGCTGCGGCTGCGCGTCGTGCCCTGCGCGGACGATGCCTCGCAGATCGAGCTGCACCTGCTCAAGCGCCGCGGCCCGCCGCTGGCGGCGCCGGTGATGCTGCCGGCGCGCGGCGAGCGCATGGCCGCGCTGCTGGCCGCGGCACGGCTGCGCCGCAAGCTGCGCGCGCAGCAGCAGGGCAGCAGCTTCCTGCAGCCGCTGCAGCCGGCATCCAGCGATGCGGATGCGCCGCAGGACGACAACAAGGTGGTGCGCATCGACGCATGGAAGGCTGGAGGCTCGCGTGCACTGGATCGCCTTGCAGTGGTCGACTGAGGCCGATGCCGACACCCCGCTGCCCACGCCCGAGGCGCTGGGCTGGTGGGCGCTGCGCTACACGCCGCACGTCACCTGGGTGGACGAGGCCCTGCTGCTGGAGGTCTCGGCCTGCGAGCGGCTGTGGGGCGGGCGCGCGCAGCTGATGCGCCAGCTCATGCACGAGAACCCCGCGCCGGACGCCGGCCTGCACGGCGCCCAGGGCACCACCAGCCTGGAGGCGCTGGCCCGGCTGCGGCTGTTCGTGGCCGGCGAAGCGCGGCCGGCCGAGATCCCGGCCGGCCTGCCGCTGCACGCCCTGAGCGCCGCGCGCGGCCACCTGGAACTGCTCGCGCGCCTGGGCTGCCGCACCTGGGGCGAGGTGGCGGCGCTGCCGCGCGGGGGGCTGGCCAGGCGCTTCGGCGCCGCGCTGCGCGAGGCGCTGGACATCGCCTGGCGCCTGCGCCCCGAAAGCCATGCCTGGCTCACGCTGCCCGAGGTGTTCGAGCAGAAGCTGGAACTGCCGGCGCTGGCCCAGGGCGCGGGCGAGCTGATGTGGTCGGCCAACCGGCTGCTGTCGGCGCTGCAGATCTGGCTGCGCATGCGCCAGCGCGGCGTGCGCGCCTTCGAGCTGCAGTGGACCCTGGACCTGCGCCGCGTCAACGGCGTGGACCTGCCGCGCCACGAGCAGGTCGTGGTGCGAACCGCCGAGCCCACGCAGGACATGACGCACCTGCGCCGCCTGCTGTCCGAGAAGCTCGCCCTGACCCGCCTGTCGGCGCCGGCCAGCTGGATCCGGCTGCGCTCGCTGGAGACCGACCCCTGGGCCGGCGCCAGCATCAGCTTCCTGCCCGAGGACAACCGCAAGGGCGACAAGCTGCACGAGATGGTCGAGCGGCTGAGCGCGCGCCTGGGCCCGCAGGAGGTGCTGGTGCCCGTGCCCCTGGCCGACCACCGTGCCGAGCGCACGCAGGGCTGGGAGCCGGCGCTGCGGCGCGTGCGTGCCGCAGCGACGAAGCGCACGAAAAAAGCCGCGCCGGCCGCATCGCCACCCGATCGCCGGCCCGACGCCCTCTATCCCCCCTGGCTGCTGCGCGAGCCGGTGCTGCTGGCCATGGAGGGCGAGCGGCCCTGCTACGGCGGCCCGCTTCGCAAGCTGGTCGGGCCGCAGAAGGTGGAGGCCGGCTGGTGGGGCGATGCGCAGGAAGGCGGCCACCCGGCGGTGCGCGACTACTACATCGCCGAGAGCCCCGAGGCCGGACTGGTGTGGATCTTCCGCGAGCGCTCGGCCGCGGCCTTCGCCACCGGCGAGGTGCGCTGGTACCTGCAGGGCCTGTATGCCTGAATCGAGTGCCAAGCGGCGCCTGCCGGCGCCGGTCCAGCCCTTGCCGCCTTCGCAGGCCTCGCGCAGCCCAGGCCTGCCGGGCTACGCCGAACTGCACTGCCTGAGCCACTTCAGCTTCCAGCGCGGCGCCTCCACGCCCGAGGACCTGGTGCAGCGCGCCTACCACCTGGGCTACGCGGCGCTGGCCATCACCGACGAATGCTCGGTGGCCGGCATCGTGCGCGCCTACGTGGCCCTGCGCGACCTGCCGCAGCAGCTGGACGAGCACGAGAAGGAACATCCCGAAGAACCTCCCATTCCACGCCATCCCGAGTTCCGCCTGCTCTACGGCAGCGAGTTCGACTTCGGCCGCTTCCGGCTGGTGGTGATCGCGGGCGACACCGAGGGCTGGGGCAACCTGTGCGAGTTCATCACCGCCGCGCGCACCACCGAACTGCCCAAGGGCGACTACCGCGTGAGCTGGGACGGCAGCGACGTGGCCTCGCTGCAGCATTGCCAGGTGCTGCTCGCACCGCGCCGCGTGCCCGGCACCGCGCCCGATGCCGGCGCGCTGCAGGCCGACCTGCAGGCCGCCCGCGCGCTGTACGGCGACAACCTGTGGCTCGCGGTGGAGATGTTCAACGAGATCGACGACGACCTCTGGTTCGTCTCGCTGGTGGAGGCGGGCGAGCAGGCCGGCGTGCCGCTGGTGGCGGCCGGCGACGTGCACATGCATGCCCGCGCCGGCAAGCCGCTGCAGGACGTGCTCACCGCCATCCGCGAAGGCCGTCCCGTGGCCGAATGCGGCTTCGCACTGCATCCGAACGCCGAGCGCCACTTGCGGCAGCGGGTGCGCCTGGCCGAGCTCTACACCCCGCAGATGCTGGCCAACACGCTGGTGGTGGCCGAGCGCTGCCGCTTCGACCCCGGCGTGATCCGCGAGAACTACAAGTACCCGCTGGAAACCGTGGGCGCGCAGGAGTCGCCTTCGCAGGCCCTGGCGCGCAAGACCTGGGAGGGGGCGCACCTTCGCTACCCCGATGGCATTCCGCCAAAGGTGCGGTTGCAGGTGGAGAAGGAACTCGCGCTGATCCACGAGCTGGAATACGAGATGTTCTTCCTCACGGTGGAGGACATCGTTCGCTTCGCGCGCTCGCAGAACATCCTGTGCCAGGGACGCGGCTCGTCGGCCAACTCGGCCGTCTGCTATTGCCTGGGCATCACCGCGATCAACCCCGACAAGGGCACGCTGCTCTTCGAACGATTCCTCAGCCGCCATCGCAAGGAGCCGCCCGACATCGACGTGGACTTCGAGCACCAGAAGCGCGAGATCGTCATCCAGTACATCTACGAGAAGTACGGCCGCGAACGCGCCGCCATTGCTGCGGTGGTCATCTGCTATCGCTCCCGCAGCGCCCTGCGCGACGTGGGCAAGGCGATGGGCGTGGACGAGCGCCTGGTCGACGAATTCGCCAAGGACCACTACTGGTTCGACGACAACTTGCTGGCCGACAAGCTGCTGGCCGCCGCCGAGCGCGTGGGCGTGGAGGAAGACCCCCTGCGGTTGGTGCAATGGATCGAGATGACGCGGCGCCTCAAGGGCTTTCCGCGCCACCTGAGCCAGCACGTGGGGGGATTCGTGCTCACGCACACGAAGCTCACCCGCCTGGTGCCGGTCGAGAAGGCCTCGATGAAGGACCGCTCGGTCATCCAGTGGGAGAAGGACGACCTGGAGGCCATCGGCATGCTCAAGGTCGATGTGCTGGCGCTGGGCATGCTCAGCGCCATCCGCCGCGCGCTGGACCACATGAACCACTGGCGCGGCACGGCGGTGCAGATGTACCACGTGCCCTCCAACGACGCGAAGGTGTTCGACATGATCTGCGAGGCCGACACCATCGGCGTGTTCCAGATCGAGAGCCGCGCGCAGATGTCCATGCTGCCGCGCCTGAAGCCGCGCACCTACGAGGACCTGGTGATCGAGGTGGCCATCGTGCGGCCCGGGCCCATCCAGGGCGGCATGGTGCATCCCTACCTCAAGGCACGCGAGCGCATTGCCAAAGGGGAAGACATCGTCTACGAGAAGGACGAGCTGCGCGAGGCGCTGGAGCGCACGCTGGGCGTGCCCATCTTCCAGGAGCAGGTGATGCAGATCGCGATGATCGCCGCCCGCTTCAGCGCCGACGAGGCCGACCAGCTGCGCCGCGCCATGGCCGCCTGGAAGCGCAAGGGAGGGCTGGGCAAGTTCCACGACAAGCTGGTCAGCGGCATGGTCCGCAACGGCTATCGCGAAGAGTTCGCCGAGGCCATCTTCAAGCAGGTGATGGGCTTCGGCGACTACGGCTTTCCCGAGAGCCACGCCGCCAGCTTCGCGCTGCTGGTGGTGGTGAGCAGCTGGCTCAAGTGCCACGAGCCGGCCTGCTTCCTGGCCGCCATGCTCAACTCGCAGCCCATGGGCTTCTACAGCCCCTCGCAGCTGGTGCAGGACGCACGGCGCCATGGCGTGGAGATCCATCCGGTGGACGTGAGCTGCAGCGATCACGAGACCACCATCGAGGCACGCCAGGGCGATGCGCCTTGGCCGGGTACCGAGCCGCGCCATGCCGCACGCCTGGGCCGCGAGAACCAGCCGGCGGTGCGCCTGGGCCTGAACCGCATCGCGGGCCTGAGCGAGGCGGGCGCGCAGCGCATCGTGCAGGCGCGCGAGCAGTCCCCCTTCACCAGCACCGAGGACCTGGCCCTGCGCGCCGAACTCGACACCCGCGACATGGGCGCGCTGGCCGCGGCCGATGCCCTGGCCTCGCTCTCGGGCCACCGGCGCCAGCAGGTGTGGGAGGCGACGGCGCAGCGCCGCGCGCCGGCGCTGCTCAAGGGCGTGCCCATCGAGGAGCCCTTGCTGGCGCTGCCGGCCGCGCCCGAGGGCGAGGAGATCGTGGGCGACTACGCCTCGCTGGGCTTCACCCTGCGCCGCCATCCGCTGGCGCTGCTGCGCCCGCGCCTGGCCCGCATGCGGCTGGCCAGCGCGGCGCAACTGCGCGACCTGGACAGCGGCCGGACGGTGCGCGCCTGCGGCATCGTGATGGGCCGCCAGCGCCCCGGCACCGCCAACAACACCATGTTCGTCACGCTGGAGGACGAGACCGGCAACGTCAACGTGATCGTCTGGCAGCACGTGGCCGAGGCCTGGCGCGAGCCGCTGCTCAAGGCCAGACTGCTGGCGGTGCAGGGGACTTGGCAGCGCGACATGGACAGCGGCGGCGAGGTGCGCCACGTGGTGGCCACCGGCTTCAAGGACCTCACGCCGCTGCTGGGGCGGCTGGCGGAAACGAGCCGCAGCCGGGACTTCCACTAGCCGCTAACCTTCCCGACATGACCGAGATCCCCTTCGGCCGCCTGCACGCGCGCCGCCTTCGCGAGATGTACCGCAGCGCCGGCTGGCCCTGCTGCGACGGCATCGAGGTGGAACTGTTGGCCGCCGGCCTGCTGGAGCGGGTGCGTTCCGACCAGGGCCACGAGACCCTGCGCGTGACCGACGCGGGCATCGCCCGCATCGCCGACACCCTGGGCAGCAACCGCGCCGCGATGACCGCGCACGAGGCGCTGGTTGAGCAGGTGGCGCGCGAGATGACGCGCGCCGGTCGTATTGCCTGGCGCGGACTGATGCTGCGCGCCCGGGTGGGCGGCGGCACGCCGGAAGACCCGCCGCGCTGGTGCATGGCCATGCCCGACGTCTTCTCCATCCGCAACACCAGCGTGGAGGCGTATGCCCATCCCATCGTCCACGAGATCAAGGTGCGCCGCGCCGACCTGCTGGCCGACCTCAAGAAGCCCGACAAGCGCGCCGCCTACCTCGACCTGGGTGGCGAGTGCTGGTACGTGCTGGGCTGCGACGCCCGCGGCCGGCCCATCGCCAAGGCCGAGGAGATTCCCGAGGGCTGCGGCGTGCTCGTGGCGCAGGACGGCCGGCTGACGGTCGAGCGTGCTGCCCAGCACCGGGACCTGGAGCGGCTGCCCTTCCAGGTGTGGCTGGCGCTGGCCAAGGCCCAGCCGGTGCCGGGCTTCGACGAGGACGTGCAGGGCCTCCTCAACGGAGAGGAGGAGTAAGCGGCAAAAGTCACGGACCCTGGCCGAAGGACCGATGGACACGAAGTTTAAAATTAATCACAATGGGTTACATCATGTCCCAAGACCGTAACCCTTATTACGACTCCGTGCGAGGCAAGCCCGACCGCTCGGAGTTCGCCTCGCTTCGCATGGACATGGACGCTCCCCGCCGTTCGCGCCGCGGCGGTGGCAGCAACTGGCTGCGCATCGCGCTGTGGGTGGTGGCCGTGGTGATCCTGGCGGCCGTCGCCAAGCGATTCCTGCTGCACTAAGCTTCGGCCGATGATTCGGCTCATCGGTATTTCCGGCGCATTGCGCCGCGCCTCCTTCAACACGGCACTCCTGAATGCGGCGGTCGAGCTGGCCCCGGCCGGCTGCGAGCTGCAGGCGGCTTCCATCCGCGGTATCCCGCTCTACGACGGCGACGTGGAGGCCGGCGAGGGGATTCCGCCGGCGGTGGCCGAGCTCAAGGACCGCATCGCCGCAGCCGACGGCCTGGTGCTCTTCACGCCCGAGTACAACAACGGCATTCCGGGCGTCTTCAAGAACGCCATCGACTGGCTCAGCCGCCCCGCGAGCGACATCCCGCGCGTGTTCGCCGGCAAGCCGGTGGCGCTGTGCGGCGCCTCGCCCGGCGCCTTCGGCACGCTGCTGAGCCAGAACACCTGGCTGCCGGTGCTGCGCACCCTGCAGGCCGACGCGTGGGCCGGTGCCCGCCTGATGGTGCCGCGCGCCAACACGCTGATGAATGAGGAGGGCCGCCTGGCCGACGAGGCCACCCGCGCCCGCCTCGCGAAGTTCATCGCGGACTTCGCCGCCTACGTGCAGGCGCGCCGCGGCACCCTTCAGTCGTAGCTGACTTCGGCCACCGTCTGCGCGTTTGGCGCGCGGGTGTCCGAGTTTGCGAAGGCGTTGCCCTTGCGGAACCAGTAGCGGCAGCCGGTGCGGCCCAGCATGCGCACGCACATCTGGCCGTCGTCATGCAAGGTCCAGGTGCCCGAGGCGCTGCCCAGGCCGTTGCGGCTGATCGCGTCCACGCGGCCGTCGGGATGGAAATCCCAGTGCGAGAGATTCCCGCTCGCCAGGTTCTTCGACAGGATGCCGTGCCCGACGATCTGCGACTCGATCTCCGGCTTGCTCAGGTAGCTGCGCTCGTTGTCCGCCGCGGCATGGCCCGGCTGCATCAGTGCGACGACGCAGCAGGACAGTGCCAGGCGAGCGTGCGGACGGTGCGCGAGCGGCGACATGTCAGGGGCCTCCGGGTGCTGGGACGAGGCGCGCTGCCGGCGCGCGCGCCTCGCAGGAGCCAATGTAGGAAAGAGTCAGTCCGGTGTGGAGTTCGCATTGCACCGCCGGACCGTGACATTTTTACTTCGGCATTCTTCGGCTCGCATGAGCATGCGGCGCGCAACCGCCGCGCCGATGTGACCGGCTCCCCGCAAGCGCCGGTGGCGTGGCGCCGTCAGCCCGCCGGCAGCAGCCCCTTCATCGACTGGTTGAGCGAGAACACGACCGACGCCTGCCGTCCGGTGCTGGCGCACCACAGCGCCTCGCGGCGCGCGATGGTGGCGGGGGCGCTGGGCTCGTAGCGCGTGGAGCCGTCCGGCGCCCGGCGCTCGTCGAAGACCTCGATCAGCCCGCGCCAGCCGGCCGGCGGCAGCGTGCGCGCGATGGCTCCCAGGTAGTCGGCTGTGCGCGCCTCGTCCAGCCGGCCGGTGCCCAGCCCGTCCTGCACGAGCCAGATCACGCCGGTGCCGCGGTAGAGGTCGCGCAGGAACACCGCGAACTGCTCCGGTGCGCTGGCGCCGGAGAAGAAGGCGCTCGCGAACACCGGCGCGCCGGCCATGCCGGGCGTCAGCGAGGCCAGGCTGTCGCCCATCGCCGCCAGGTGGTTGCGCAGCATGCGCCGCCGGGCGGGGCTGCGCCAGTGCAGGTCGTCGATCTCTTGCGGGAGGTACCAGCCCTGCACCTCCAATGCCGGCGGGCGGGCGAGGATGCGGCGTGCCAGCGCGATCGAGCGGGTGCGGGTGCCGGCCAGGTGCGCCCGCAGGACCCCGTCGGGCTGCGGCAGCAGGCGGTAATAGTCCTCGCCCATGTGCAGCCCCATGACCAGCTTCAGGCCGGTGCCGCGCCAATGTTCGAATCCCTGCGCCAGCCAGCCGCCACGCCCGCGCGGCCAGAACTCGCGCTCGCCGTAGCTGGACCACTGCAGGAGGACGTGCGTGCGGTTCTGCCGCTGCAGTTCGAGCGCCAGCCGCTGCCAGCCGGCTGCGTCGAGCCCGGCATGGGCGGCCCAGGGTTGCCAGACGATGACCCGCTCCTGCGGCGCGGCGCAGCGGCCCTCGCGCTGCTGGCCCATCGCCGCCGGGTGCGGCAGCATCCAGGGCAAGCCGAGGGAAGCCGCGAACGTGCGCCTGCGCAGGCGCGCAGCAGTCAATGGAGCACGATCCATTTCAGCTGCACGGTGTGGCGGTCGGTCGCGTTGCCGGCCACCACCCGCCGCACCTCGAGGGAGAGGCGCTGGGTCACGGCCGGCGCCCGGTGCTGGTCCTCCCAATGCCAGCTCTGGAAGGCCAGGCCCAGGCCGACGTCCAGGCGGTCGACGTCGATGCGGGCGAAGCTGTCGTTGCTGGAGGTGTAGCTGCCCAGCAGGTAGGGCATGACGCTGCCGTTGAAGGACACATCCGTCAGCTTGTACTGCCTTCCCAATTCACCCGACAGCGTCGCGTAATAGGTCCGGGCCCGTGCCAGCCAGGCCAGGTCGGCGAACACGTTGGCGTAGTTCCACTGCCGGGCCACGGGATCCCAGTCGCCACCCCAGGTGTGGGAGCCCGACAGGCGCAGCATGGCGTCGTCCTGGTGCTCGGCGGACTTGCGCCAGAGGTACTCCGCGGAGCCGACGATCATGTAGTCCTTCGACAGGCGCTGGCGCACGCCCAGCCCGACCAGCTTGTTCTCGGGCTCCGGTTCCAGGCTGCGGTCCTGCAGGCCGGTGGCCGCGCGGCCGAAGGCCCAGGTGGGGCGTTCCTCTCCGAGTGGCGTGTAGCGGTACGAGGCACCGAGGTTGAGCGAGCCGCCGTACTGCGCATAGTCCACCGGCGACAGCGGCTGGCCGGTGTCGGGGCCGTGATCCAGGCGGATGTTGGTGTTGGCGCTCCAGTTGAAGCGGTCCTCCTGCGTCTGCACTGCGCGGCGCCAGCCGAACAGGCGGCGCTGCGCCTCGTCGTCCGGCAGGTCGAGCCGGCGGCGGATGCTGTCGAACTCGTCGATGGCGGCGCGGCCGTAGCCGATCGAGTCTTCCCGCAGGTTCAGGCGCTGGGCCAGCAGCGCCATCTCGGGCAGCAGTTCGGTGCGGCTGCCATCCATCCGCCAGGCAGCCTCGAACTCGCGCAGCGCCTGCTCCCGGTTGCCCGCGGCCTTGAACTGGTAGCCGCGCGCGGCACGGACCTGCGCGTCGCCGGGCGCGAGGCGCACGGCCTCGGCCAGTGCGGCGTGCGCGCCCGCCAGGTCGCCTTGCCGCGCAAGGGTGTCGGCCTTGCCCGCGAGGGCCTGGGCCGTCAGCGCGTCGTCGTTGCCGGCCAGGGACTGCGCCGCCGCGAAATGCCGGGTGGCGCGCTCCGAGTCGGCCGTGCTGCAGTAGGCGGCGGCCATCTGCTGGCGGGCGGTGGTGAGCGGCGCCGAGGCATCCGGCGGCACCAGCTGCAGCACGCTGGCGCAGTCGCGGCCCTGCAGGGTGAGCACCAGGCCTTCGCGCGACTGGGGCGTGAGGCGGCCGGCCTGTTGAAGTTCCCGGATGCGGGCCACCGCATCGGCATGGCGGCCCGCCTCGATCAGCGGCAGCACTTCCGCCTCGGCCGATGGCAGGGGTGCCGGTGCCGGTGCAGGCGCGGCGGGCCGGGAGGCCGCCGGTTCCCTGGTCCGGGGGCGTGCGCGTGGCGCCTGTGCCTTGGGGCGGGGGCTGTTTGCGGAGGTGGCAGTCGGCGCATCGGCCGGGCTGGTCGGGGTCGGCGTCTGCGTTGCCGGCGGCGAGCGCTTGCCGGGTTGGACGCGTTCGGGCGGCGCAGGCGCAGGCACGGCCCGGCGCACTTCTGCGGCGATCTCCTTGTGCCACGCCCTGCGCTCGCGCTCCCCGATGGGCACCTTGTGCGCGTCGAGCCAGTCGATGGTCGCCTTGGCGTCGTCGAAGCGTTCCAGGCGCAGCAGGGCCTTCACCCATTCCTCGCCGACGGTGCGGCGCAGGCGCGGCGACAGGCCGCTGCGCTGCAGCGTCTCGGGCGCCAGCTGCACCAGGTCGGCATCCCGGCCGTCCATGAAGGCGAGGTAGGTGATCATGGCCGTGCCCAGGGCGTCGCCGGGGGCGCGCGCCTGCCAGGCCTCGCCGAGCGCGCGGATGCAGGCATGGTCGTTCTGCTTGTCGCAGATGTTGAACTTGACCACCGCGGCCTGGCGGTTGGCCGGGTCGATGCGCTCCACCTGGTCGATGTACTCGCGCGCCTTGTCGTACTCCTTGTTGTCGAACAGTCGGATGGCCTCGCTCAACCGCGGAAAGGTGCGGAAGAACCGCAGTTCGTTGGCCAGCCAGCTGGCTTGCGCCGGTGCCGCCGCACCGCCCAGGCCCGCGAGCAGGACCCACGCCAGCAGTCGCCTCATGGCTCGCGCTCCCCCGCATGCAGGTCGGGGAACACGTGGTGCGTCTTGTCCCAGCCCACCGGCCGCCCGCTGCGCTCGCTGCGCCGCATCAGGGTGAAGGCGCGGAAGAAGGCGCCGATGTTGATGAAGTTGCCCACCACCATGCGCGGCACCGACTGCACGCCCTGCCAGAAGCCGAAGTAGCGCCGCGTGCAGATGAAGCGCTGCAGCAGCCGGTTGAGCATGAACAGGAAGTTGATGAGCGTCAGCGTCCAGAAGACGCTGCCCGCGGGAATCAGGTCGGGGTAGCGCCACCAGGTGGGGTCCAGCAGCAGGTGGCCCTCGCGCACCAGCACCGACACCACGATCAGGTAGCCCAGCAGCAGCGAGGGAAAGGCCAGCACGCTCTTGCGGTCGCGCATGAGCACGTAGCGCATCGCCAGGCCGCCGCGCCAGCCCAGCTTGCGCCAGCTCTGGAACACGATGCCCACCACCCAGCGCGCCTTCTGCCGCACCGCCAGCGAGGCCTTGTGGGGGAAGTACTCCTGCACGCACACCGTCGCGTGCACGCCCGCGCGCCCGAACCAGGCCGGCGGCGTGCCTTCGAAGCGCACCGGGTAGTGCACCAGCAGCTGGCGCGCGCCCACCTCGTGCAGGCGCACGCCGATCTCGTAGTCCTCGGTGAGGGTGCCGGTGTCGAAGACCTGGCCCTCGTTCATCTGCTCCAGCAGCGCGATCGCCTTGCGGCTGAAGGCCGTGCCCACGCCGGCGCTGGGCACCTGGCCGGTGAGCTGCTGGCGCACCAGCAGGTCCTTGCCGTGCCATTCGGAGAACTCGTCCACGTAGTGGTTGCCCACCATCTGGTACCAGGGGCGCACCAGCGGCATCACCGGCAGCTGAACCAGGTCGTACTGCGGCACCAGGTGGTTGAACACGCGCAGCTCCAGCGGGTGCACCACGTCCTCGGCGTCGTGGTAGGCCAGGCAGTCGAAGTGCAGGCCCTGCCCGGATTCGAAAGCGGTGATGGCCGCGATGATGTGGTTCAGGCAGTCGGCCTTGGTGGTGGGGCCGGGGCGGCTGGTCACCACCTTGTGCAGCTGCGGGTAGCGGGCCACCACCTTGTCGACCTCGGCCTGGGTCTCCAGGTCGTTGGGGTAGGTTCCGATGAAGACGTGGTAGTTGTCGTAGTCGAAGCTCTTGGCCAGGTAGTCGGCCATGCGGGCGATCACCGGCGCCTCGTGCCATGCCGGAATCATGATGGCGATGTGCTGCTGCGGCTTGTCGTACAGCGCATCCGCATGCGGCGGCAGCGCATCGCTGCGGCGCCAGTCGCCGCGATGGAACAGGCGCCAGAGCCAGTAGCGCAGGTCGATGAAGAAGTCGTCGATCGAGCTCACCAGGATGATCACGATGCCGATGCGCAGCATGATCGCGATGAGCAGCCAGAAGATGGCGAGGAAGTCGACCATCATCGGCGTCATGCGGGCCTCCTGTTCCATTGCGCCAGCAGCTGCGCGATCTGCCGCGCCGCCGTGCCGTCGCCGTACGGGTTGTGCGCCTGCGCCATGTGCTGGTAGGCCGCGGGATCGTCCAGCAGGCGCGTGGCCGCGCCCACGATGCGCTGCACGTCGGTTCCCACCAGCTCGGCGGTGCCAGCGTCGAGGGCCTCGGGCCGCTCGGTGGTCTCGCGCATCACCAGCACCGGCTTGCCGAACACCGGCGCCTCCTCCTGCAGGCCGCCGCTGTCGGTGAGCACCATGTGGCAGCGCTTGAGGAGCCAGACGAAGGGCAGGTAGTCCTGCGGTGCGATGAGGTGCACGTTGTCCAGCGTGGCCAGCAGGGCGTGGACCGGGCCCTGCACGTTGGGGTTGAGGTGGACCGGGTAGACGATCTGCACGTCCGGCCGGCTGGCCAGTTCGGCCAGGGCGGTGCAGATGTTCCGGAAGCCTTCGCCGAAGTTCTCGCGCCGGTGCCCGGTGACCAGGACCAGCCGGCGCGCCGGATCGAGCGCGGGCAGCAGGGCGGCCTGCCGTGCCGAGAGTGCCGAATCCTCGTCCAGCCGCCGGCTCACGGCCTGGAGCGCATCGATCACCGTGTTGCCGGTGATGCCGACGTGCGAGGGCGGCACGCCTTCGCGCACCAGCGCGTCGAAGGCGCGCCGGGTGGGCGCGAAGTGCAGCCGCGCGACCACGCCGACCACGCGGCGGTTGAACTCCTCGGGCCATGGCGCGTACAAGTCGCCGGTGCGCAGGCCCGCCTCCACGTGGCCGACCGGAACGCGGCGGTAGAAGGCAGCCAACCCGGCGACGAAGCTGGTGGTGGTGTCGCCGTGCACGAGGATGATGTCGGGCTGGCGCCGCTGCAGCACCTCGTCGAGCCCGGTGAGCGCGCGGGCGCTGAGTTCGGCCAGGCCCTGGTTGTCGCGCATGAGGTCCAGGTCGTCGTCGGGCACCAGGTCGAACAGTTCGAGCACCTGGTCGAGCATCTGGCGATGCTGCGCCGTGACGCACAGCCGGCAGTCGAAGCGCCCGTCCTGCTTCAGCGCCCGCACCACCGGGGCCATCTTGATGGCCTCTGGCCGCGTGCCGAAGATGCACAGCACCTGCAGCGGCAGGTCATGGGCGGGTGACGCGTTCGGATCGGCAATCTGCATGGCGGTGCCAGGTTCCCTTCGAGGACGCGAGCATACGCGGGCAGCGTGAAGTCCACTGCCGGCGCGACGCGCGCCGGATCAATCCATTCTTGCCGTGGGGTCGCCCAGCGTGCCGTTGAGCCGCATGGCCTCGCGTGCCAGCCGGCGTGCCGTGGCGGCGCCCAGGGCTTCGCCTTCGCGAAGTTCCAGCGTGGCCATCTCGTACTTGCCGCCGGCGCGCAGCCGCGGTTCGATCTCGCACAGGCGCCGGCCGCGCCAGAAGCCGAACAGCACGCGCTGCGGCTCGGCCCTGATCAGCAGCACCGGCCCGTTCGAGAAATAGACCAGGTGGCCCCACTTGATGCGCTCGTCCTGCAGGCCCGCGGAGCGCACGGCGTCGCGCAAGGCGACGACCAGCGCATGTCGCCAGCCGTCGAGCGCGGTCACGTAGGCATCGGGCGATTCGGCAGCGAGGCTTTTCTGCATGCGCGGCTCCTGGCGTGGAAGCCGCGCAGATTAGCAGGGACCGCGTTTCTCAGGCCGGTTCCATGCCGTGCCGGCGCTTGGCCTCGTCGCAGTCGGCCGAGATGAGGAAGCGAAGCAGGGCGCGCGCGGCTTCGGGCTGCGTGCCGGCGCTGCAGGGCGCACCGCTGAAGACGGTGTTGATCTGGATCGGCTCGGGCAGCGGCCCGAGCAGCTCGATGCCCGGCAGCCCGATCAGTTCGCTGAGCTGCTGGAATCCCAGCGTCGCTTCGCCGCGCGCCAGCAGGCTGCCCACCGGCACGCCGGGCGAAGCCTGCAGCAGCCGGTTGCGCAGCTGCTCGCCGATGCCCCAGGCCCGGAAGAGCTCGAGCAGCGCGACGCCGCTGGGCCCGGTGGAGTAGGCGATGCGCCGCGCGCCCAGCACGGCTTCGCGCAACGCCGCTTCGCTGGAGATGTCGGGACGCGGCGCGCCGGCGGGCACTGCCGCGGCCACCCCAGAGTTGACCAGCGCCACCTGCTGCGCCGCGTCCACCTTGCCGACCTCCGCCAGCTTGTCGAGCGCATCGGCGGCCAGGAAAACCACGTCGAAAGCCTCGTCCGCCACCACGCGGCGCAACGCGTCGACGCCGCCCATCGGCTCGATGCGCACCGGCACGCCGGTGCGACGGGTGTACTCGGCAGCCAGCTCGGCCAGCAGGCCGCGCGTGGCCATCGAGCAGATGCCATGAATTTCGTTCGTCATTTGTCCAACCCTCCGATCAGGCGTACAGCATAAGCCTCCCGGGGGCTGTTACCGTCGCGCGTCGGGCGAAGCATCCCAGGGCTGCGGCGCCGCGTCCTTGCCGGCCACCGAGTACAGCGCGCCCGGTGCGTTGCGCGTCTTCTGGAACTCCTCCAGCGACTGCCCGCGCATGGCGGCGTAGATGTGCAGGTTCGACACGCCCACCACCGCGCCCAGCTTCTCCAGCATGAAGAAGATCACGCCGTACTGGATGAGCGCGCGCCAATTGCGGCTGCGCACCATGTCGCGCTCGACCGGGCTCAGGCCGGCCTGCTCGAACAGCGCCTCGGGGTCGGCCAGGAATCGCTCGCGGTGCGCAGGCAGCACCATGTCGTGCAGGAACCTGTTCAGGCGGTACGCCCGCACGCTGGTCTCCAGCGTGAAGGGGTAGGTGCCCGCCAGCTTCTCGACACCGGCGAGCTGCTCGTCCATGTGGCGGCGGTGCCGCTGCACCTCGCCGGCGATGGGCTCGCTTGCCAGGTTCTCGTAGATGGCGGTGGCGATGCCCGTCATCGAGGGCAGGTAGTAGCTCTGGTGCGTCTTGCGGATGTTGGACGACAGCGCGCCGCGCATCACCAGCCACATGATCACCTCGGCGCCCTCGAAGCCGCCCAGCGTGGCCAGTTCGGCCTGCGTCATCTCGGTGATGCGCACCGGGTCGTTCTCGATGAGCTGCAGGAACTGCTCGTCCCACGCCGTGTTGTTGAAGCCTGCGCGCTCGCCGTGCACCTGGTGCGACAGGCCGCCGGTGGCGACGATGGCGACCTTGAGGTCTTCCGGATAGCTCTCGATGGCGCGGCGCAGCGCCTGCCCGAGGCGATAGCAGCGGCGCGCCGAAGGCACCGGCGACTGCAGCACGCCCACCTGGAGCGGAATCACCGGCACGGGCCACGCGGGCTCGTGCGGGCACAGCATGGACATGGGCGAGTACACGCCGTGGTCCAGCGCCTTGTCCTGGAAGAAGGACATGTCGAACTCGTCGGCCACCAGTGAGCGGCCGATGTGCTGCGCCAGTTGCGGATGGCCTGCCAGCGCCGGCAACTCGCGCGCACCGCCACCCTCGTCGGCGACCGGATGCCGCGGGCCCACGCCCAGGGCGAAGGCGCTGTAGTGGTCGAAGAAGAAGGCGCTGACGTGGTCGTTGTAGATCACGAAGAGCACGTCGGGCTTCTTCTCCTCCAGCCAGCGCCGCACCGGCGCGAAGGATTCGAAGATGGGCTTCCACACCGGGTCTTCCTGCTTCTTCTTGTCGAAGGCGAAGCCGATGGTGGGCGTGTGCGAGCAGGCGATGGCGCCGATGATGCGAGCCATGGTGGTCCGGCCCTCGTGTCAGTCGATGTAGCGCAGGCCGGCCTTGGCCAGCGGCTCGCGCATGGCGTACATGTCCAGGCCCAGCTCGCCCGCGGCGAAGCGCTGGCGCTTGGCGCCTTCGTTCGATTCGCGCGCCTGCGCCGCCTCGGCCACCTGCCGGGCGCGGGCGGCGGGCACCACCACCACGCCGTCGATGTCGGCCAGCACCACGTCGCCGGGGTTGACCATGGCGCCGGCGCAGACCACCGGCACGTTCACCGAGCCCAGCGTGGCCTTGATCGTGCCCTTGGCGTGGATGGCACGGCTGAACACCGGGAAGCCCATCTCGGTGAGGTCGCGCACGTCGCGCACGCCGCCGTCGATCACCAGCCCCGCGCAGCCGCGCGCCTTGAAGGAGGTGGCCAGCAGGTCGCCGAAGAAGCCGTCGGCGTTCTCGGTGGTGCAGGCCGCGACCACCACGTCGCCGGGTCGGATCTGCTCGGCCGCCACGTGCATCATCCAGTTGTCGCCCGGCTGCAGCAGCACGGTGACGGCGGTGCCGCACATGCGCGCCTGCGGGTAGATGGGGCGCATGTAGGGCTGCATGAGGCCCAGGCGGCCCATGGCTTCATGGACGGTGGAGACGCCGAAGCGCGACAGCTGCTCGACCGCGCCGCGGTCGGCACGCGCGATGTTGCGATACACCACGCCGAGTTCCTGGAATGCGTTGGCCATGGTCAGAGTCCCTTTGCCTTGAGTTGACGGTCCAGGCGCGGGTAGACGCGCCGTGCGTTGCCTTCGTAGACCTGCTGGCGCTGCGCGTCGCTCAGCCTGGGCGTGGCGTCGATGTAGCGGCGCGTGTCGTCGTAGTGGAAGCCCGTCTCGGGGTCGATGCCGCGCACCGCACCGATCATCTCGCTGGCGAAGAGGATGTTGTCGACGGGGATCACGCCCGTGAGCAGGTCGATGCCCGGCTGGTGATACACGCAGGTGTCGAAGAAGATGTTGCCCAGCAGGTGGTCCTTGAGCAGCGGCTTCTTCATCTCCTGCGCCAGGCCGCGGAAGCGCCCCCAGTGGTAGGGAACCGCGCCGCCGCCGTGCGGGATCACGAAGCGCAGCGTCGGGAAGTCCTTGAACAGGTCCGAGGTCAGGCACTGCATGAAGGCCGTGGTGTCGGCATTGAGGTAGTGCGCGCCGGTGGTGTGGAAGCAGGCGTTGCAGCTGGTGCTCACGTGGACCATGGCCGGGATGTCCAGCTCCACCATCTTTTCGTAGATGGGGTACCAGTGCCGGTCCGACAGGGGCGGCGAGGTCCAGTGGCCGCCCGAGGGGTCGGGGTTCAGGTTGATGCCGACGAAGCCGTATTCCTTGACGCAGCGCTCCAGCTCGGGAAGGCAGCTGCGCGGGTCCACGCCCGGCGACTGTGGCAGCATGGCCGCGCCCACGAAGTTGTCCGGGAAGAGCTGCGCCACGCGGTGGCACAGCTCGTTGCAGATGGCCGCCCAGGTGCTGCTGGTCTCGAAGTTGCCGATGTGGTGCGCCATGAAGCTGGCGCGCGGCGAGAAGATGGTGAGGTCGCTGCCGCGCTCGCGCATCTTGGCCAGCTGGTTGGTCTCGATGGATTCGCGCAGCTCGTCGTCGCTGATCTTCAGCGAGGAAGGCAAGGGCGTCTCGGCCGGGTTGCCCAGGCTCGCGACCTGGCGGTTGCGCCAGTCCTCGAGCGCCTTGGGCGCGGTGGTGTAGTGACCGTGGCAGTCGATGATCATGGGCGGTTCCCTGGAGAGAGTTGTCTCGGTCGAGAGTCTGGGGGCGGGCAGGCCTGCCTGGGGTGAATTCGACTTGTTCTGACCTCAAACTTTCTGATCTGATACGGTCAGAGCCAGAGAAATGAAGCCGATGGCGCGCCAACACAAAGTTATCGAAACCGGTGCCCTGGGCATCAACCTGCGGCACCTGCGCGCCTTCAGCGCGGTGGCCGCGGCCGGCAGCGTCGCAGGCGCGGCCGAGGCCCTGTACCGCGTCGCCTCGGGCGTGACACGGGCCATCTCGGAACTGGAGACGGCGCTGGGCCGGCCGCTGTTCGAGCGGCGCGCCCGCGGCATGGCGCTCAATGCCCATGGCGCGCTGGTGCTGGTGCGCGCCCAGCGCATCGAGCGCGAGTTCGAGGATGCGCGCACGCAGCTCGCGGCGCGCGGCGTGGGCGCCTCGGCCGACGTGCGCTCGCTCTTTGGCGCCATCCTCAACGGCCGCCGCCTGGCGGTCATCGCCAGCCTGGCCGACAAGCGCAGCATGCCCGCGGTGGCGCACGAGTTCGGCATCAGCCAGCCGGCCATCAGCGGTGCGCTGAAGGACCTGGAGGGTGGCCTGGGCGTGCCCCTGTTCGAGCGCAAGGCGCGCGGGCTGCTGCCCACGCCGGCCGGCGAGATCGTGGCCTTCCATTTCAAGCGCGTGCTGGCGGAGCTGCGCCACATCGGCCCCGACATCGCGGCCAGCGAAGGGCGCCTGCAGGGCTGCGTGATGGTGGGCGCGCTGCCGCTGGGCCGCACGCACGTCCTGCCGATGGCCATCGCGCGGCTGCTGTCGCAGCATCCGGGCCTGCACGTGGCCACGGTGGAAAGCCCTTACGAAGCGCTCGCGGCGATGCTGCGCAGCGGCGACATCGACTTCATCCTCGGCGCCCTGCGCCCGCCGCAGGACGTGCCCGACCTGCAGCAGCAGGCCCTGTTCGAGGACCGCATCGCGGTGATCGCCAGGGCCGGGCATCCACTGGCACGCGCGGGCCAGTGCATCGACTTCGATGCGCTGCGCCAGGCGCAGTGGGCCCTGTCGCGAAAGGGTGCGCCGGCGCGCGAAATGCTGGAGCGCTTCTTCGCGCAGGCGCGGCAGGCGCCGCTGGTGCCCGCGGTCGAGACGGGCGACCTGGCGGTGCTGCGCGGCCTGCTGCTGGAGAGCGACATGCTCACCGCCATCTCGCCGCACCAGCTGCGCTACGAGATCCGCGACGCCAGCCTGGTGGTGCTGGACTTCCCGCTCGACGCCACGCGGCGGCAGATCGGACTCACGCAGCGCCAAGGTGCCTTCGCGTCGCCCGGGGCGCGTGCATTGATGGCGCAGATCGAGCAGGTCGTGTCGCAGTCTGCCGATTTCTCCTCCCTGGCTGCTTCTTCCCACACATAGGGGAAGACAGTGCACGGCCGCGGGCCGACACTGGCTCCGCATCGCGCAGACCAGGGAGGCCGACATGGCACGCTACATCCGCAATATCCGGCAGCATCGCCTGCCCGCTTCGCTCGCGCTGCTCGCGGCAGCGCTGTCGATGGTTGGCGGGGTCCACGCCAGCACCGTGAGCGGCTGGTGGGGCGGCGATTGGAAGTGCAGCATCGACAGCCGGCCCGCGCGCATGCGCTGGGTGCCGGTCAGCACCAACAGCGGCAGCTGCGACGGCGACGGCACCTGCAGCAGCGCCAGCGGCGCCCGGTGGTCGGGACGCTTCTCGGACAACGGCGCCAGGTGGGTCGACCTCAGCGATGCCCGTCCGGGCAAGCAGGGCGGGCTCTTCTTCCGCCATGCCGACGGCAACCAGTGGTACCTGGCCAAGCCGGACGGCAACAGGTCGACCGGCTGGACGACCTGGAACGGCTCGCGCTATCCGCTGTCCTGCTGGCGCTGAACGCCCGCGGTCAGGCCGGGCAGCGGTGGATCTCGATGGTCGAGTGCACGATCTCCTCGTGCACCGCCAGGCGAGCGCGGATCTCGTCGGCGCTGAGCGTGGCGCTGTGCGTCACGACCGCCAGGGCGCAGGCATACGACCCCTTGCCCACGCGCCACACGTGCAAGTCGGCGATGCGGGTCTCGTCCCTGGGGTCGGCGTCTTGCTCGACCACCTCGCGGATCTCGTCCACCACCGGGTGATCCATCTCGCGGTCCAGCAGCACCTTGCCGGTCTGCGCCAGCAGGCCCTTGGCCCAGACGGCGACCAGCACCGCACCCACGATGCCCATGACCGGGTCCAGCCACTGCCAGCCGTAGAGCCAGCCGCCCACCAGCGCCACGATGGCCAGCAGCGAGGTGGCCGCATCGGCGATGACGTGCACGTAGGCGGACTTGAGGTTCAGGTCTTCGCCGTGGTGGTGATGGTCGTGGTGATCGTCGTGGTCATGGCCGTGCCCATGATCGTGGTGCGCGTGGCCGAGGATCAGCGCGCAGGCCGCGTTGACGAGCAGGCCCAGCACCGCGACCGCAATCGCCTCGCGATAGGCGATGGCCTGCGGGGCGAAGAGCCGTTCGACCGACCCCACCACCATCAGCGCGGCCACGCCCAGCAGCACGACGGCGCTGGCAAAGCCGCCCAGCACTTCGATCTTCCAGGTGCCGAAAGCGAAGCGCGGGTCCTTGGCGTAGCGGCGCGCGGCGCCGTAGGCGAGGGCGGCCAGGCCGAGGGCCAGGGCGTGCGAACTCATGTGCCAGCCGTCGGCCAGCAGCGCCATGGAGTTGAACCACCAGCCGGCGCCGATCTCCACCACCATCGTGGCCAGCGTGATCCACATCACCAGCCGGGTGCTGCGCTCCGCGCCGTGGTTGGCGGTGTCGAAGACGTGATCGTGTTGCCAGTGGGAGAGGTTGTGGGTGTGCATGTGATTCCAGTCGGGAATCGCCAATGATGACCCATGCACGTCACCGTCGCCACGCAGGCCCGGCGGCCACCGCACTGTCCGTGAGCCTTCTTTCGTGGTCCGCCGGGCAGCCTCAGGTCCCGATCACCCCGCCATCATTCTTCGTGATCACCACCGTCGCCGAGCGCGGCCGCCCCGAGCCGTCGGGCCAGCGCGAGATCGCCAGCGGCTGGTCCGGATTGCTTCGCTCGTTGGCCGGCTCGCCCGGGTGCTGGATGTTGATGAAGAGCGAGCGAAGATCGGGCGTGGCGCTGAGGCCGGTCACCTCGCAGCCCGCCGGACCGACCAGGAAGCGGCGGATCTCGCCCTGCGTGGGGTCGCAGGCCAGCATCTGGTTGTTGGGCAGCCTGGCGTAGTCGCCCTTGCCCAGCGTGGAGGTGGAGACGTCGGTCTGGATCCACAGGACGCCGCGCGCATCGACCATCAGGCCGTCGGGGCTGCCGAAGGTGTCGCCACGGATGTTGCCCTTGGCCTCGGAGCGTCCCAAGGTGCGGTCGCCGGCCAGCACCAGGTGGTTCCAGTCGAAGCGGGTGCCGTCCAGGTCGCCCTTCTCCTTCCACCGGATGATCTGGCCCATGGTGTTGTTCGAGCGCGGGTTGGCCGCGTCCATGAAGGGCTGGCCCGGCTGGCCGCGGTTCGAGTTGTTGGTCAGCGTGCAGTAGACCCACTTGCTGATCGGGTCCACCGTGGTCCATTCGGGACGGTCCATCTTGGTGGCGCCCAGCAGGTCGCTGGCCTGGCGCGACTTGATGAGCACGTCGCCCTGGCTGGCGAAGCCCTTGTCGGCGGTCAGCCCGCCCTGGTCCTGCACCAGGGGCAGCCACTCGCCCGTGCCGTCGACGTCGAAGCGCGCCACGTACAGCGTGCCGTGGTCGAGCAGCTCGCGGTTGGCGGCAGCGCCACCGGGCTTCATCGCATCGCGGCTGACGAACTTGTAGATGTATTCGAAGCGCGCGTCCTCGCCCATGTAGACCACGGCACGGCCGTCGGCGGTGACGGCGGTGGCGGCGCCTTCGTGCGCGGCGCGGCCCAGGGCGCTGCGCTTGACCGGCGTGGAGTTGGGGTCCTGCGGATCGATCTCCACCACCCAGCCGAAGCGGTTCGGTTCGTTGGGATGCCTGCCGACGTCGAAGCGTTCCTCGTGCTCGTGCCAGCGGTATTTGGCGCCGTTGCCCTTGCGGATGCCCCAGCGGCGCTGGTGCGGATCGGGGCTGTCGGTGCCTTGGAAGTAGTCGGCGAAGTTCTCCTCGCAGGTGAGGTAGGTGCCCCAGGGCGTCTGGCCGTTGGCGCAGTTGTTGAAAGTGCCCAGGATGCGCGTGCCGCTTGGGTCGGCGGCCGTCTTGAGCATGGCGTGGCCGGCGGCCGGGCCGGTCATCTGCATGGGCGTGCTGGCGGTGATGCGGCGGGCGAAGCGCGACGGGGTGACCTGCTTCCAATTGCCCGAGGAGCGGTCGATCTCGATCACCGACACGCCGTGCGCGTTCATCGACTTGCGCACCTTCTCGGCCGTCCAGGTCTTCATGCCGTCGGCGTGCAGCAGGCCGTCGTCCACGTACTCGTGGTTCATCACCAGCAGGCCGCGCGTCGAGGAGCCTTCGGCTGGAAAGAAGGCCATGCCGTCGTGGTGCATGCCGGCCTGCGCGGCCTGCTCGTCAGCGGTGTTGGTGGCATCGGCTGCGAAGGTCGGCATGCGGCCGGCGATGCCCACCGGGTCGCCCCAGCGGTAGAGCACCGTGGCGGTGTAGCCCTCGGGCACCACCACCGTGTCCACGGCCTGCATGGGCACGCTCCTGAAGCCGATGCCACGCCCCATCGAGGCCGGCGTGCTGGCGCAGCCGCCGAGTGCGCCGGCCGCCAGCGGGCCGAAGAGGCCAGCCAGGGCGGTGGCGACGCCGCCGCGCACGAAGATGCGGCGGCCGGGGTCGGAGATCTCGTGGATGCTCGGGTTGGCGCTGCGGTTGGAGTCTTCCATCCCGCCGAATTCCTTGGCCATGGCTTGCCTGCCTGATGCGTTGTGACGTGGGGATGACATCGTGCAGGGGCGCCATGAAGGCACCATGACACTGCGGCTGCGGGGGGGCGCTCAGGCCGTGGGCTTGCGCCACACGCTGGCGAGCCAGTTCTGTTGGTCGCGGGGCAGGCCCTCGGGCCGGTAGTAGTGCTCCAACTCGACGAAGCCGGCGCCCGTCACCAGCGCGCGCCAGGCTTCCAGGTCGTGCCAGGCGCCGTAGCGCTCGCCCTGCCAGCCCTCCTCGCCGTGCCCGCGCGGGTTGGACGCGAAGAGCACGCCGCCCGGCCTGAGCGCATCGCGCAGTTCCACCAGCACGCGCGGCAGCTCCTGCAGCGGGACATGGAAGAGCGAGGCGTTGGCGAACACGCCGTCGAAACTGGACGGCGGCAAGTCAAGCGCCAGGAAGTTCTGCTCCAGCACCTCGCAGCCGCTCGCCTCGCGCGCCATGGCCGCGAAGGCGGCGGAGCCCTCCAGGCCGGTGGCCACGTGGCCCAGCCGGCGGAAGGCGACGAGGTCGCGCCCTGGACCGCAGCCGAAGTCCAGGATCCTGAAGGGCGGGACGCCCTCGATGTGCCGCAGCAGCGCCGCGATGTTCTGGCTGACGTCGTGGTCCCAGGTGCGCTCGCGAAACGTCTCGGCACCCCGCTCGTAGTGGTCCAGCGTGACGGCCGTGATGTGCGCGAGATCGGTCGGGGACAGGGGCATGGCGGAACTGATTCTAGGCAGGCCGCCGGCGATGGCTGCACAAGGCCATTCACGCCATCGTCACAGCCCCTTGTGACGATTCGCGTCCATGCATGAAGACATGGCGCCCTGCCGCATTCGCTGAATGCCGCGGGGCTTTTATCTCCTGATCGCCGGCCAGGCGATTTCCGCCCTGGCCGACAACGCGCTCCTCATCGTCGCCATCGCCCTGCTGTCGGAACGCGGCCTGCCGCTATGGTGGGCACCGCTGCTCAAGTTCGCCTTCACGCTCGCGTACGTGCTGCTGGCCCCGGTCATCGGCCCGCTGGCCGACGCCATGCCCAAAGCTCGACTGATGACGGCGATGAATCTCGTGAAGTTCACCGGCGTCACCCTGCTGCTGACTGGGGCGAACCCGCTGCTGGCCTTCGCGGTGGTGGGCTTCGGCGCGGCGGCCTATGCGCCGGCCAAGTACGGCCTGGTCACCGAGATGGTGGGCCCGCGCCAGCTGGTGGCGGCCAATGGCTGGATCGAGGTGTCCGTGGTCTGCGCGGCGCTGCTGGGCACGGTGGCCGGCGGCCTGCTGGTGGCCGACGGGCTGCGCGGCGCGTCGGCCAGCGTGGCGCTCGGGCAGTGGCTGGACCCGCTCATCCCCGGTCCCCCCACCACGCTGCTGCTGTCGATGCTCGTGCTGCTGCTCACCTACCTCGTGTCCTCGGCGATGAATGCCTGCGTGCCCGACAGCGGCGCGCGCTACGCGCCCACGCACATCCACGCGGTATCGCTGGTGCGCGAGTTCCGCGAGGCCAACCGCACGTTGTGGCGCGACCGCGATGGCGGCCTGTCGCTGGCCATCACCACCATCTTCTGGGGCGTGGGGGCCACGCTGCAATTCGCGGTGCTGAAGTGGGCCACGGAGACCCTCGGCCTGTCGCTGGAGCGTGCGGCCTACCTCCAGGCCGCGGTGGCGGTCGGCGTGATCCTGGGCGCGAGCCTCGCCGGCCGGCACGTGCACCTGGGGCGCGCCAAGCGCGTCCTGCCCGCCGGCGTGCTGCTGGGCCTGTGCATGCCGGTGGTCGCTTCCACCGACACGCTGTGGCTGGCGGTGCCGCTGCTGGCCGTGGTGGGCATGGTGGGCGGCATCCTCGTGGTGCCGCTCAACGCGCTGCTGCAGCACCGCGGCTACCGGCTGCTGAGCGCGGGCCGTTCCATCGCGGTGCAGGGCTTCAACGAGAACCTCAGCGTGCTGGCGATGCTGGCCGGCTACGCGGCGCTGGTGGCCATCGACGTGCCGATCGTTCCCTTGATGTGGGGCTTCGGCCTGCTGGTGGCGGCGGCCATCGCGCTGCTGATGTGGCGCGAGCGCTGCGTCACGCGCCTGCTGGGGCCCAGCCAGGACAGCCAGCTCTCGACGCTGCGCTGAGCTGCGGCAATGGCGCTCAGGCCAGGCCGGCCATCGCCTGGGTGCGGGCGCCGGCGGACTGCGCCTCCACCGCGCTTTTCACGGTGTTGAGCAGCACCTCCTCCACCTGGCCCACGATCCGGTCCCATCCGGCTTCGCCCGCGCTTGCGCGCGCGCGCCGGCCCATCTCGCGGGCATGCTCGGGCGTGCCGACCAGGTGGCGTGCGAGGCGCACGAACTCGTCCTCGTTGCCCAGCGGCGCGATCAGGCCGTTCTCGCCGCTCTTGATCATCTGGGCCGCGCTCGCATGGTCGTAGGCCACCACGGCAAGCCCGCTGGCCATGGCTTCCAGCGTGACGTTGCCGAAGGTCTCGGTCATGCTCGGGAAGACGAACAGGTCGGCCGAAGCGTAGTGCGCGCCCAGCGCGTCGCCGCGCTGCGTGCCGGCAAAGATGGCTTCGGGGGCGGCGTCGGCCAACTGCTGCGAGGCCGGGCCTTCGCCCACCACCACCAGCTTCGTGTCGCGCCGTTGCTGGCGCATCGCGCGGAAGGCGTTGGCCAGCGCGCCCAGGTTCTTCTCCGCCGCCAGGCGCCCCACGAACAGGGCCACCGGCGTCTCGGGCGTGGCGCCCCAGGACTGGCGCAGCGCGTCGCTGCGGCGCGCGGGACTGAACAGGTCGGTGTCCACGCCGCGCGTCACCAGCACCAGGCGCTCGAAGCCGTTCACGCGCAGCTGCTGGCGCAGGCTCTCGCTGGGCACCATGGTGAAGGCGGTGCGGTTATGGAACTTGCGCAGGTAGCCCATGATCGGCTTGTAGAGCCAGCCGATCCCGTAGTGCTTGCTGTAGGCGTGGAAGTTGGTGCGGAAGTCCGAGCACACCGGCAGCTTGAGCTTGTGCGCGATCTGCAGGGCCGACCAGCCCAGCGGCCCTTCGGTCGCGATGTAGACCACGTCCGGGCGTTGGCGGCTCCACAACTGGCCCAGGGCCTTGTTGGCCGGCATGCCCATCTTCATCTCGGGGTAGCGCGGAATCGGAACGCCGCGCATCAGTACCTCGTCGAAGCGGTCCACGCGCCTGGCCAGGTCCGCGTCGGTCTGGCGCGGGCGCACGAGCTGGATGTCGTGCTGCAGGCCGCGCAGGCCTTCCACCACCCGCTGCAGCGTGAGCGCGACGCCGTTGACCTCGGGCGGGTAGGTCTCGGTGACCAGGGCGATGCGCAGCGAGCGCCGCGCCGGCGGCATGTGATCGACGACGATCGGGGCAAGCGTGGTGCTCATGGCGCGAATGCTGGCCGCCGATTGCAACAGAGCGATGACGGCGTGCACATCGTCACCAAGAATTCATGCGTGCTGGTCACGATGCCGTCACGCGCCGAGCCACCCTCCGAGCCGCTGGCGCGCATTCATCCTAGTCACAGGAGAACCCGTGAACGACTTCTTCAGCACCCTTCAGACGCAACGCTGGGACGACCACCGCTACTACCACCACAGCCGCATCAACCAGTCGCTCCACCTGGTGAGCGCGATCAGCTTCGTGATCGCCTACGCGCTGCTGTTCGTGGATCCGGTGGCCGCCGCGTTGCTGGGCTGGTGCGTGTCGATGACCAGCCGCCAGGCCGGCCACTTCTTCTTCGAGCCCAAGGGCTACGACCACGTGAATCTCGCCACGCACGAGTACAAGGAAGAGATCAAGGTGGGCTACAACCTGCGCCGCAAGATCGTGCTGATGGCCCTGTGGGCCGCGGTGCCTGTGGTGCTATGGTGGGACCGCTCGATGTTCGGCCTGATGGAGCCCACCACCGGGTTCGAAGGCTACGTGCGCCAGGTAGGCCTCGCCTGGCTGATCCTGGGCGCCGCGGGCCTGCTGTTCCGCACCATCCACCTGTTCCTGCTGCAGGACGTGAAGACGGGCCTGGTGTGGATGACCAAGATCCTCACCGACCCGTTCCACGACATCAAGCTGTACTACCGCGCACCCTTGCACCTGCTGCGCGGCGAGATGATCGACCCCATGGGCGGGGCCGAGCGGACCCATCACGCTTGAGAACCGGCCAGCCGCGGCCATCGCTGCGCGAGCATCTCGCGCACGATGCCGCGCTTGATCGACTTGTTGGTCAGGGCCTCGCCCTGCCACCACCAGCCGTCGGCCTGCATCGTGCGGGCGGCGGCCACGAAGCGCTCGCACACGGCTTCGAAGTCGGCATCGGAATAGTTCAGGCTGAAGATCAGCCGCCCGGTGCCCACCCAGCTCAGCGCCAGGCCCTGGGCCCGCAGGTAGTACTGCAGCAGCCAGTTGTAGCGCGAGGGCTCGCTGTACATCACCGTCCAGATGGAAGAGATGTTGGCCACGCGCACCGGCAGGCCGGCGTCGGCCATCCTCTTGTTCATGCGCGCTGCGCGTTCGTTCCAGCGCGCATCCAGCCCCTCGTACAGCGACTTCACCTCCGGCGTCTCGATGCGGCGCAGGAAGGCGTTCATGGCGCCCATCACGTAGGGATGCGCATTGAAGGTTCCGCGGGCGAAGCAGATGTCGGCCGGGCGCTCCTCGCGGTAGCGCTTCATCAGCGACGCGCGGCCGCAGACCACGCCCACGGGCAGGCCGCCGCCCAGCGTCTTGCCGTAGGTAACCATGTCGGCCTGGATGCCGAAGTACTCCTGCGCGCCGCGCGGCGCCACGCGGAAGCCCACGAAGATCTCGTCCATGATCAGCACGATCCCGCGCTCGGTGCACACCTGGCGCAGTTGCTGGAGCCAGGCGGTGTAGGCAGCGCGGTCGAAGCCGGCCTTGCGGCTGCTGTCCACCAGCGAGGAGTCGCTGGGCGCGCCCGCGTTGGGATGCAGCGCCTGCAGCGGGTTGACCAGCACGCAGGCGATGTCCTTGCGGGTGCGCAGCACCTTCAGCGTGCGCTCGTCCATCTCGCGCAGCGTGTAGGTCTCGCGCGGCGCGAGCGGGTTGCCCACGCCGGGCTGCACGTCTTCCCACCAGCCGTGGTAGGCGCCGCTGAAGCGCACCAGGTGCGTGCGGCGCGTGTGGTAGCGGGCCAGGCGCACCGCTTGCATCACAGCCTCGGTGCCCGACATGTGGAAGGAGATCTCGTCCAGGCCCGAGATCTCGCGCAGGCGCTGCACGTTCTCGGTGACGCAGGGGTGGTAGGCGCCCAGGACCGGGCCGAGCGGCTCGGCGATGCGGCTGCCCTCGGCGATGCATGCCTTGTAGAAGTCCACGCCCAGCAGGTTGACGCCGTAGGAGCCCGTCAGGTCGTAGAAGCGCTGGCCGTCCAGGTCTTCCACCTGCACGCCATCGGCCGACTGCAGGAAGGCGCCAACCGGCAGGTGCTCGCGCGCGTAGGGGCTGTACTGGAAGGGCACGCGGTAGCTGCTGGTGAACTGCAGGTCCGACAGGGCCGGGCGCGCCTCGCGCGTGGCGGCGATGGAGCGCGCGTGGCGCGTGCGCAGCAGTTGCGACAGCGCGTCGAAGCCGGCGCGGCGGCGTGCCTGCACGTCGGCGGGTGCGCCGTCCGAATCGAAGAAGCGCGGCTCGTCGTAGGCGTAACCGGGCAGCTGCGCGGCGACGCGCTTGGCCATGCGCGAATGGCCCGTGAGCGAAGGGTGCTTGGCGCGCGACAGCTCCAGCCGGCGCCATGCCATGGGCAGCGCTGCGAGCGCGGCGGCCGCCGCAACCGAGGTCAGGAGAAAGGTCTGATTCATGTACAGGTAGATGACTGGAAACGAACCCCCTCTGTCTATCCCAGCTTCTTGACGCTCTCATGAAAACCATTCGACAGGCCCGTGATGCCTTGTTTCAGCAGGAAGACATCAACTTCCTCCTCACCAACCGCGTGCCGCGCATCGCACTGACGCGATTCATGGGCTGGTTCAGCAAGATCCGCAACCCGATCGTGCGCGAGCTGTCCATCGGCACCTGGCGCCTGTTCACCGAGCTGGACCTGTGCGAGGCGAAGAAGACGCGCTTTGCCAGCATGCACGACTGCTTCACGCGCGAACTCAAGGACGGCGCGCGGCCGATCGACGCGGAGCCGGCCGTGCTCAGCAGCCCCTGCGACGCCATCGTGGGCGCCTGCGGTCCGGTGGCCGGCATCGAGGTGTTCCAGGCCAAGGGCTTCCCGTACTCGGCCGCCGAGCTGTTCGGCGACGCACAGGCGGTGGAGCCCTTCCGCGACGGCAGCTTCGTCACGCTGCGGCTGACGTCCAGCATGTACCACCGCTTCCACGCGCCGCAGGACTGCACCGTGGAGGAGGTGCGCTACCTCTCGGGCGACACCTGGAACGTGAACCCCATCGCGCTCAAGCGGGTCGAGCGCCTGTTCTGCCGCAACGAACGCGCCGTGCTCAAGGCGCGCCTGGCCACCGGCGAGCCCATCGCGCTGGTGCCGGTGGCCGCGATCCTGGTGGCCAGCATGCGCCTGCATTGCCTGGACGTGCTGCTGCACGTGCGCTACCGCGGCCCCGAGCGCATGCGCGTGAGCGCGGCCTACCGCAAGGGGCAGGAGATGGGCTGGTTCGAGCACGGCTCGACCATCATCGTGTTCGTGCCCAAGGGCTTCGCGCTGGCCGAGGGGATCGGGAGCGGACGGCGCATCCGGATGGGGGAGGCGCTGCTGCGGCGCCTGTAGCCGCGCGGCGCGGTCGCGGACCTTTACTCGATCCAGGACAAGGTGTTGCGGGCAGGCTTCGCGCGCATTGCCAAATGCGTTGGCCGGGCCCCACAATGGCCTCGCCCGGTCAGGCCGGCAGGAGGAGGCAGTCAAGCGAACGAACCCGAGCGACGCCGCTTTTGCGCCGGCCTGCTCGAGCGCGGCGGTGTCTTCCTGCGTGCCGACGGGGCAGAGTCCTGTCCTGATCCCGACCACACGAACGGCTCGATGCCGAAGGAAGATCGAATGACCACTCGCCGTCCGGCGCTGCTCGCGCTGCTGCTCGCCTCCACCACCCTGCTGGCCGCCTGCGCCACCTCTCCGGGTGGCTCCTCCGGAGGCGGACTCGGCCGTATCGCCCAGTCGCAGACCCTGAAGCTGGGCTACCGCGAGGACGCCATTCCCTTCTCCTCCAAGGGCGCGGACGGCAAGCCCGCAGGCTACTCGGTGGCGCTGTGCCAGCGCGTGGCGACGTCGATCCAGTCGCAACTCAAGCTGCCCAAGCTGGACGTGCAGTGGGTGCCGGTCACGGCCGGCACGCGCATGCAGGCGGTGCTCGACGGCACCGTCGACATCGAGTGCGGCACCACCTCGCGCACGCTGGGCCGGGAGCAGCAGGTGGACTTCAGCAACCCCATCTGGGTGGAAGGTTCCTCCTTCGTGACGCAGGCCACCTCTTCCGTGAACCGCGCGGCCGATCTCAACGGCAGGCGCGTGGCCGTGATTGCGGGCACCACCACCGACACCGTGCTGCGCTCCATGCCGGCGCGCGGCATCACGCCGGCCTTCGTTCCGGTGAAGACGAGCGAGGAGGGCATCGCCGCCGTGCGCGAGAACCGGGCCGACGCCTTCGCCACCGACCGGCTGATCCTCGTGGGCGAGGTGCTGGGCCGGCCGTCCACCGTGGCGCTCAAGCTCAGCGACGACTACCTGTCGATGGAGCCCTACGCGCTCATGATGCGCCGCGACGCGGACCTGCGCCTGGCCGTCAACCGCGCCCTGGCCGAGATCTCCCGCAGCGGTGAGATCGTCAACGTGTTCCGCAGCACCTTCCCGGGCGGGGCCCGTCCGTCACCGCTGGTCGAGGCGGTGTACGTGCTCAACGCGCTGCAGGAGTGATCCCTTTCAGTCGGCCTCGATGCCAGTGGCCTTCACCACCTCGGCCCAGCGGGCGGATTCGAGCTTGACCGCATCGGCCATCTGCTGCGGCGACTGGTAGTCGGCCACGGCGCCCTGCTCCAGGGCCTTCTGCTTGAAGGCCGGTGTGGCCACCACCTTGGCGATCTCGCTGCTCAGCTTGTCGATGATGGGCTTGGGCGTCCTGGCCGGCGCGAAGACGGCGAACCAGGAGGTTGCATCCAGCTTGGGAAGGCCGGCCTCGGCAGTGGTGGGCACGTCGGGCAGGCTGGGCAGGCGCGTCTTGCCGGTGGTGGCCAGCACGCGCAGCTTGCCCGACTGCACGTGCGGCATGAAGGGCGGGGCGGTGCCGAAGGTGATGTCCACCGTGCCGCCCAGCAGGTCGGTCAGAGCGGGGCCGGTGCCCTTGTACGGCACGTGCGTGAGCTTGATCCCGGCCTGCTGTTCCAGCATGGCGCCGGTGGCGTGCTGCAGCGAGCCGTTGCCGGAGGACGCGTAGTTGAGCTTGCCGGGGTGCGCCTTGGCATAGGCGACCAGTTCCGCCATGGTCTTGACCGGCAGGTCGGCGCGGATCACCACGATCTGCGGCGCCGACAGCACGTTGGCCACCGGCGTGAGGTCGCTGGCCTGCCACTGCTGCGTCTGCTTGCTCACCAGCGGCGTGATGACGTGATAGCCCGAGTACTGCATCAGCAGCGTGTAGCCATCCGGCTCGGCGCGCTTCACGGCTACCGCGGCAATGGCGCCGTTGGCGCCGCCCTTGTTGTCCACCACGATGGTCTGGCCGAGCGCCGTGCCCAGCGGCACGCCCAGCATGCGCGCGGCGATGTCGGTGGTGCCGCCGGCAGCGGTGGGCACCAGCATGACGACGGGGTGGTTGGGGTAGCCGTTGGCCGTCTGGGCCTGCAAGGGGCCGGCCAGCGAAAGGGCCGCCGTGGCGAGTGCGGCACCGGCGATGGCGCGGCGCGAGAGTCGAGGGGTCTGGATCATCTTGTTGTCTCCGTGGGATCGAGGGTGGAAATCAGTGCGCGGCGTCGCGGGCAAGGGCGCGCTCGCGCCAGGTGGCGAAGTCGGGCGGCGGCGCATGCAGGTCCAGGCGCCGGCCGGCCTTGACGAGCTGGCTGGGGATATCGTGGCCGATCAGCTCGGGCAGCCGCGCGGCGCAGTCCATGAGCAGGCGCAGGTCGCAGCCGGTGTCGAAGTCCATCAGCGCGAGTGCATGCACGATCTCCTCGGTGCACACGTTGCCGCTGGCGCCGGGCGCGTAGGGGCAGCCGCCCAGGCCGCCCAGCGATGAATCGAAGCGGTCGGCGCCGGCGTCGATGGAGGCCAGCACGTTGGCCAGGCCCATGCCGCGCGTGTTGTGGAAGTGCAGCGTGGTTTCCAGCGCGGGAAAGCGCGCACGAAAGCCTCGCACCAGCGATGACACCTGCGTCGGGAAGGCCATGCCGGTGGTGTCGCACAGCGTGATGCCGCGCGCGCCGGCGTCGGCGAAGCGCTGGCTCCACTCGAGCACGGTCTGCACGGCGACGTCGCCCTCCATGGGGCAGCCGAACACGCAGGACAGCGACACGTTCACCGGCACGCCGGCCTGCCGGGCCAGCGCGATCACTTCCGACAGCGCCGCGAAGGACTGGGCGCGCGTCATGCGCAGGTTGGCCAGGTTGTGCGTCTCGCTGCAGGACATGACGAGGTTGAGCTCGTCCGCATTCGCGTCGATGGCGCGCTCGGCGCCGCGCACGTTGGGCACGAGGCAGGTGTAGACCACGCCGGGCGCGCGCTCGATCTCGCGCAGAACGACCTCGGCATCGCGCAGCGCCGGAATCGCCTGCGGCGAGACGAAGGCGGTGGCCTCGACCTTCGACAGGCCCGCGGCCGAGAGAGCGTTGATCAGCGCGATCTTCTCCCCGGTGGCCACGAAGACTTTCTCCATCTGCAGGCCGTCGCGCGGGCCCACCTCCTGCATATGGATGCGGCGGCGCGCGCCTGTCCAGGCGGCCGCGCTCATGCCACCGCTCCCTGCGCGCGCAGCGCCGAAATGTCGCCGGGCGCGAGCCCCAGTTCACCCAGCACCGCATCGGTGTCGTCGCCCAGGCGCGGCGCGCTGCTGCGCACCGTGCCCGGCGTGAGCGAGAGCTTGGGCACCACGCCCGGCACCTCGATCTCGCGGCCGTCCCGCGTGGCCTGCTTCAGGATCATGTCGCGGGCGCGGTAGTGCGGGTCCTCGTGGATGTCCTTGGCGGTGTAGACGCGGCCGGCGGGCACGCGCGCATCGGCCAGCATTGCGAGCACGGTGGCGATGGGGCGCGACTGCGTCCACGCCTCGATGGCCGCGTCCAGCTCGGCCACGCGGGCGACGCGGCCGGCGTTGCTTTGCAGCTCGGGCGCGCTGCCCAGCTCGGGGCGCCCCACCACTTCCATCAGGCGGCGGAAGATGCTGTCGCCGTTGCCGGCGATCAGCACGTAGCCGTCGCTGCAGCGGTAGGCATTGGAGGGCGCGATGCCGGGCAGGGCGCTGCCGGCCGCCTCGCGCACCGCGCCGAAGGCGCTGTACTCCGGGATCAGGCTTTCCATCACGTTGAACACCGCCTCGTGCAGCGCCACGTCGATCACCTGGCCGGGGCCGCCGTGCACGGCGCGGTGGTACAGCGCCATCAGCACGCCGATGGTGCCGTGCAGGGCCGCCAGCGTGTCGCCGATGGAGATGCCGGTGCGCACCGGCACGCGGCCCGGTTCGCCGGTGAGGTGGCGCAGCCCGCCCATGGCCTCGCCGATGGCGCCGAAGCCGGGCAGGTCGCGGTAGGGGCCTGTCTGCCCGTAGCCGGAGATGCGCAGCATCACCAGCTTCGGGTTGAGCGCATGCAGCGCCTCCCAGCCCAGGCCCCAGCCTTCCAGCGTGCCGGGGCGGAAGTTCTCGATCAGCACGTCGGCCTCGGCGATCAGGCGGCGTGCGATCTCCTGGCCCTGGGTCGAGCGCAGGTCCAGCGCGATGGAGCGCTTGTTGCGCGACTGCACCTGCCACCAGACCGAGGTGCCGTCCTGCAGCAGGCGCCAGTTTCGCAGCGGGTCGCCGCCGCTGCTGCCGGGGCGCGACGGGTCGGCCGGCGGCTCGATCTTGATCACGTCGGCGCCGAATTCGCCAAGCGTCTTGCCGCAGAAGGGGCCGGCGATGAGCTGGCCCATCTCGACCACGCGCAGGCCGGCAAGGGCGCCTTGGATGGGGGGCTGGGGGGCTGTCATGGGACGGATCATCGGCAGGCGCGCGTGCCCTGCAAAGCGGTCATTGGCGAGGCTGCCATCGCGAAACGCGATGGTGGGTTCTAATTCGGCGCATGAGGATCGATCCGGTTTCCCTGCGCCTCTTCGTCGCCGTGATGGAGGAGGGCACCATCGCCGCCGCGGCGCAGCGCGAGCATCTTGCGCCGGCCGCCGTGAGCAAGCGCATCAGCGAACTGGAATCGGCGCTGGAGACGGTGCTGTTCCTGCGCAGCAACAAGGGCACGCAGTCCACCGCCGCGGCGCACACGCTGCTGGGCCTGGCGCGCAACGTGCTCAACGGGCTGGACGACATCGCCGAGCAGATGGCGGGCTTCGGCGCCGGGCTGCGCGGGCATGTGCGCGTGTTCGCCAACATCTCGGCCATCACGCAGTTCCTGCCCGACGACCTGCGCAGCTTCATGGACGCGGCGCCGAAGGTGCAGGTGCACCTGCAGGAGCGCATCAGCACCGCCATCGCCCGAGCCGTGGCCGACAGCACGGCCGACATCGGCATCCTCAACGCCGGTGACTACGGCGAGCCGCTGGGCTTCCTGCCCTACCGCACGGACGAGCTGGTGCTGATGGTGCCCAGCGGACACCCCCTGGCGCGCCGCCGCCGCGTGCAGATGCGCGAGGCGCTGGCCTACGACTTCGTCGGCGCGCATCCGGGCAGCGTGGTCAACGACCGGCTGCACCGCGCCGCCAGCGAGGCCGGCCAGCCGCTGCGCCTGCGCATCCAGGTCGGCGGCTACGACGCGATGGCGCTCATGGTGGCGGCCGGCATGGGCGTGGGCGTGCTGCCGCGGCTGAGCGCGCGCTTGTACGTGCCCGCGCTGCAGGTGAAGACGGTGGCGCTGGAGGAGGCCTGGGCCCGCCGCCAGCTGGTGCTGGCCGTGCGCGACCAGGCGGCGCTGTCGCCGGCGGCGCGCATGCTGGTCGAGCACCTGGCCAAGGCCGGCCGGCGCGAAGGCTGAGATCGCTCAGGTGGCCAGTGCCTCGCGCTCGCGCCGCCAGGCGGCCGGTGGCTTGCCTACCTGGCGCTTGAAGGCCCGCGCGAAGGCCGCTTCCGACTCGTAGCCCACGTCCAGCGCGATGGCGGCCACCGTGGCCCGCGTCTCCAGCAGCATGCGGGCGGCCGCCTGCATGCGCCACTGCGCCAGGTACTGCATGGGCGGCACGCCGATGAACTGCATGAATCGCTCGTGCAGCGCGGAGCGGGAGAGGCCCACCTGGCGGCCGAGCTCGTCGATGCTCCAGTCCTGCGCCGGCCGCTCGTGGATCAGCGCCAGGGCGCGCCCGACGAAGCGGTCGCGCAGCCCCGCCAGCCAGCCCTGGCTCTGGTCCGGCAGCGCGTCGGCATAGCGGCGCACCGCGTCGACGAACATCATCTCGCTCATGCGCGCCAGCATGGCCTGCCCGCCCGGCCGGTCGGCGTGCGACTCGGCGGCGGCCTGCTCGGTGAAGCGCGCGATCCACGCATCGCGCTCGCTGGCGCGCAGGTGCAGCATGCGCGGCAGCGACGCGATCAGCGGGTTGAAGGGCTGCACGTCGCAGCCGATGAAGCCGCAGACGATGGTGGATTCGGCATCCTCCACCGGCTGCTCGACCAGCTGCAGGTTGCTTCCGTCGTAGGCCACGCGCAGCGGCAGGCGCTCGGCCTGCACGTTGCCGAACCAGTCCGGGTCGGCCACGCCACGCAGGCCGGGCGTGCTGGACACCACGTGCGCGTCGCCGTGCGGGAACATCACCACGTCGCCCGGCAGCAGCTGCACCGGCTGCCCGTCCGGAACGATCGATGCCCAGCAGGTGCCGCGGACCACCGCGTGGTATTCGAGCACGTGGTCGATGCCGGGCATGAGCAGCGGCGCGATCTCGCGCGCCGGCGGCGCCTCGGCCGCCCAGTTGCTGTGGCCGCTGACATGGAAGAACACGGCGCCGCGCAGGCGCACGCTTCGCAGGACGTCGGAAAGGGTGTCGAGGTTGGTGCTCATGTGCAAGCGGCGGACGCGCGAGCAAGCACGAACGACGCGCGATCAAGCGCGACGGCCGCGGCAAAACAAGAATCGACGCACTTGTTCCTCACCCCCAAACCCCAGGAGCCCCAGATGCACACTCCAAGCTACCTTACGCTGGACAAGGACGTCCGGCAAGTCGGCGCCGCCGAGCTCGAGCGCTTCGGCGCGCAGGTCAGCGGCGGCGTGATCGCCGCGGGCCATCCGGACTACGAGGAGGCCCGCAAGATCTGGAACGGCATGGTGGACCGCCGGCCGGCGCTGATCGCGCGCTGCCTGAACGAGGCGGACATCCAGGCGGCAGTGCGTTTCGCGGCCGCGCACCGCATGCTGGTGAGCGTGCGCGGCGGCGGGCACCACATCGCAGGCAACGCGGTGGCCGAGGGCGGTTTGATGATCGACCTTTCCGGCATGCGCGGCGTGCGCGTGGATGCGCAGCGCCGCACCGCACGTGTCGAGCCGGGCGCGCTGCTGGGCGACCTGGACCGCGAGGCCCAGGCGCACGGCCTCGCGGTGCCGCTGGGCATCAACTCCACCACCGGCGTGGCCGGGCTCACGCTGGGCGGCGGCTTCGGCTGGCTGACGCGGCGCCACGGGCTGGCCATCGACAACCTGCGCGAAGTGCGGGTGGTGACGGCCGATGGCGCGGTGCGTACCGCCTCGGCGGACAGCGAGCCCGAGCTTTTCTGGGCGCTTCGTGGCGGTGGCGGCAACTTCGGCGTGGCGACCTCCTTCGAGTTCCAACTGCACCCCGTGGGGCCGGAGGTCTACTCGGGCCTGGTGGTCTATCCCTTCTCGCAGGCGCGGCAAGTGCTGCGCGCCTGGCGCGACTTCTGCGCCAAGGCGCCGGACGAGCTCAGCGTGTGGACCGTGATGCGCAAGGCGCCGCCGTTGCCCTTCCTGCCCGAGTCGGTGCATGGGCAGGAGGTGGTGATCTTCGCGCTCGTGTGGTGTGGCGACGTGGCGAAGGGCGAGCAGGCGGTGGCGCCCGTGCTGAAGTTCGGCGATCCGGTGGGCAGCGCGCTGGGGCCCACGCCCTACGCCGGCTTCCAGACTGCCTTCGACCCGTTGCTGGCGCCGGGGGCGCGCAATTACTGGAAGTCGAACAACTTCAAGACGCTCAGCGACGCGGCGCTCGAGGTGCTGATCGAGAACGTCGGCAAGCTGCCGGGCGAGGCCTGCGAGATCTTCGTGGCGCAGGTGGGCGGTGCCATGGGCCGCGTGGCACCCGAGGCCACCGCCTTCACCGGTCGCGATGCCAGCTTCATCATGAACGTGCATGGCCGCTGGATGGAGCCGGCCGAGGACGACAAGGTGCGCAACTGGGCGCGCGCCGTGTTCCAGCAGGCGGCGCCGCATGCCACTGCCAGCGGCTATGTCAACTTCCTCACCGAGGACGAGGCCGGACGCGTGGCCGACAGCTACGGCATCAACTACCCGCGCCTGCAGGCGGCCAAGCGGCGCTTCGACCCGGACAACCTGTTCCGGATGAACCTCAACATCGCGCCGGCGAAAGAGGGCTGAGATGCGCAGGGTCGACGCACGCGGCTGCGAGGTATCGGGCGCCAGCACCGACGCGCTCGATGCCTTCGAGCGCGCCCTGGCCGCCTGCCTGGCCTGGCGACGCGGCGCCGACGGGCACCTGGCCCGCGCGCTGCGGGCCGCGCCGCGCTTCGTGATGGCCCATGTGCTGCAGGCCTGGATGCTGCTCGCGGGGCGCGACCCGCAGCGGGCACGCGCGGCCGCGCCGCTGCTCAGGCGCGCGCGGACCCTGCCGGCCAACGAGCGCGAGCGCCTGCACCTGGCGGCCATCGATGCGGCCCTGCGCGACGACTACGAATCGTCGAAGGCCCTGCTGGGCGAGGCGCTGCGCCGCCATCCGCGCGATGTCGTGGCGCTGCAGGCGGTGCATGGCTTCGACTACGTGACGGGCGATGCGGACCGCATGCGCGACCGCGTGGCCTCGGTGCTGCCCGCGTGGTCGCGCGAGTTGGCTGGCCATCACGCTGTGCTCGCCATGCACGCCTTCAGCCTGGAGGAATGCGGCGAGTACGCGCGCGCCGAGGCCGCCGCCTGTGCGGCCATCGAGCTCCATGCCCTGGATGCCCGCGCGCACCACGTGATGGCCCACGTCTTCGAGATGACCCGGCAGGCGGACGCCGGCGCGCAGTGGATGGCGCAGCGCATGCCTTGCTGGGGCACCGACACGGTGGTGGCCACGCACGCGTGGTGGCACCTGGCGCTGTTCCACCTGGCGCTGGACCGGCCCGGGCGTGCGCTGGCGCTCTACGACGAGCGCGTGCGCGCAGGCCGGTCGGCGGAGCTGTCCGACTTGATCGATGCCGCCTCGCTGCTGTGGCGCCTGCGGCTCAAGGGCGTGGACGTGGAGTCGCGTGCCGCGGAGCTGGCCGAGGCCTGGGCGCCGCACGTGCAGGACGCCTTCTGCAGCTTCAGCGACCTGCATGCGATGCTGGCCTTCGTGGCGGCCAACGACTGGGAGCGCGCCGGTCAGCTCGACCGCGTGCTCGCCCAGGCGCAGCTGCGGCCGACGCGGCATGGCGAGTCGACGCGGCTGGTCGGGCTGCCGGCCTGCCGTGCGATGGTGGCCTTCGGCAAGGGCGCGTTCCGGCGTGCGGCCGGGCTGTTCTCGGGGCTGCCGGCCTTCGCGCACCGCATCGGCGGCAGCCATGCGCAGCGCGACGTGCTCACGCTGACCCAGGCCCGCGCCGCCAAGGGCCGGCGGGCGATGCCAGCGGGCGCGCCTCAGGTGGTGTAGTCGCCGCTGGCCTCGGGCTGGAAGAGGATCTCCTCCACCTGCGCCGCGGCCTCGACGCCGCCCGGCATGCGCCAGCGCGCCAGCGTGCCCACGCGCGTGCCGATGAGGGCCAGGCCCACGGGCGAGAGCACCGAGACGAAGCCCGAAGCCGGCTCGGCATCGGCCGGATAGCACAGCGTGATCTTCTGGTGCCGGCCGGTGTCCGGGTCGACGGCGCGCAACTGGGTGTACATGGTGACCACGTCGGGCGGAACCTCGCGCGGGCTCACGACGTCCGAGGCCTCGAGCAGTTCCTCCAGCGCGGGCGGGGACTGCGGGCCCTTGAGCTTGCTCAGGCGGACGTGATCCAGGTCGGTGAGCAGGCGCTCGCCGTGAAGGATGAGGGTGTTGCTGCTTGCTTGCATGACGCATTCCAATCGAAAGGGCGACCCAGAGGTCGCGTTCGCGCGGGGTGCGGGCCCGGCGATCGATGGTGTGCGCTCAAGAAAGTGAGGGGAGGGAGGATCGCCGGGCGGAAGAGGGTGCGTCCGGCTGGCGTCGGGGCGCCGCGGCCGCATCGGGGCGAAGCGCAGGCGCGCGCAGGCCGGCGGCCGCGATGCTGGCGGCGGCGCTGCGGTGGGTGCGGGTGGCCCGGGTGAACATGGGATGCATTCTAGGCCGGGCCCGGGCCCGGCCGCAGCCGGTCAGCTGTGCGCGAGGGCGGCGACCACCGCGCTCCCCATCTCCTCGGTGCCCACGCGGGTGCAGCCGCCTTGGTAGATGTCGCCGGTGCGAAGGCCGTCGGCCAGCACCTTGCGCACGGCCCGTTCCACGCGTTCGGCGTTGCCGGCCTGGCCGAAGGAGAAGCGCAGCATCATCGCCATCGAGAGGATGGAGGCCAGCGGATTCGCGAGGTTCCTGCCCGCGATGTCGGGCGCGGTGCCATGCACCGGCTCGTAGAGGCCGAAGCTGCCCGCGGCCATCGAGGCGGAAGGCAGCATGCCGATCGAGCCGGTCAGCATGGCCGCCGCGTCCGAGAGGATGTCGCCGAAGATGTTGCCGGTGACGATCACGTCGAACTGCTTGGGCGCGCGCATGAGCTGCATGGCGGCCGCGTCGACGAAGAGATGCGTGAGTTCGACGTCGGGGTATTCCTTGCCGACGCGGGTGAGCACCTCGCGCCACAGCTGCATGACCTCCAGCACGTTGGCCTTGTCCACCGAGCACAGGCGCCGGCTGCGCGCCCGGGCCGTGCGGAAGGCCACGTGCGCGATGCGCTCCACCTCCGGCTCCGAGTAGCGCATGGTGTTGAAGGCTTCGCGCTCGCCACGGGCGTTGGTGCCGCTGCCACGCGGCTCGCCGAAGTAGACGTCGCCCGTCAGCTCGCGCAGGATCATCAGGTCCAGGCCTTCGACCACCTCGGGCTTGAGCGTCGAGGCGCCCAGCAGCTCCGGGAACAGGAAGGCGGGCCGGAAGTTGGCGAACAGGCCCAGCTCCTTGCGCAGGCGCAGCAGGCTCGCGCCCGGGCGCATCATGAAGGGAATGGCCTCGTCGCCGGGCATGCCGGCGGCGCCGAAGAGGATGGCGTCGGCCTTGCGGGCGATCTCGCTGGTCGCGGAAGGCAGGGGGTCGCCCGCCGCGTCGATGCCGGCCTGGCCGATGGGTGCGTGCGCCAGTTCGAGCGCCTGTGCGTTGCCGACCACGGCCTTGAGAACCTTCACGGCCTGGGCCGTCACTTCGCCGCCGATTCCATCGCCGGGCATCACTGCAATCTTCATGTCTTGACCTTGTTGAGAAGAAGAAACCTGAAATCAGGCGGCCGGGTGGGCCGCCTCGTATGCCTCGATGTGCGCGCGCTGGGTGAGGGTGAAGTCGATCTCGTCCAGGCCTTCGAGCAGGCAATGGCGGGCAAAGGGGTCGACGGAGAACGGCGTGCTGCGCGCGCCGGGCCCCGTGACCACCTGGGTCTCCAGGTCGACGGACATCCGCGCGCCGGGCCGGGCGAGCAGGGCGGCCAGCATGTCCTGCACCACCTGGGCCGGCAGCTGCACCGGCAGGAGGCCGTTCTTCAGCGCGTTGGACTGGAAGATGTCGCCGAAGCTCGGCGCGATCACGACGCGGAAGCCCCCATCGCCGAGGGCCCACACCGCATGCTCTCGCGAGGACCCGCAGCCGAAGTTGGGCCCCGCGACCAGGATGCGCGCCTGCGCATACGCCGGGTCGTTGAGTATGAAGTCTTGCCGACGGCGGCCCCGGGCATCGTGGCGGACGTCGCGAAAGAGGTAGTTGCCGAAGTCGTCCGAGCGGGGCTTCTGCAGGTACAGGGCCGGAACGATCTGGTCGGTGTCGACGTTCGCTCGGTCCAGCGGCGCTGCCACCGCGTCGATCTGCCTGAAGCTCTTCATCATCGCGGAGTTCCCTGGGCCATGAGGCTGCGCACGTCCGCCAGGCGGCCGGTGACCGCGGCCGCGGCGGCCATCGCGGGGCTCATGAGGTGCGTGCGCGAGCCGGGGCCCTGGCGGCCCACGAAGTTCCGGTTGGAGGTCGATGCGCAGCGCTGGCCGGCCGGCACCTGGTCGCCGTTGGTGCCCAGGCACATGGAGCAGCCCGCGTGGCGCCACTGCAGGCCAGCGTCGCGGAAGACGGTATCCAGGCCCTCGGCCTCGGCCTGGCGCTTGACCAGGCCGGAACCGGGCACCACCCACGCCTGCACGCCCTGGGCCACGCGGCGCCCGCGCACCACGGCGGCGGCGCTGCGCAGGTCCTCGATGCGGCCGTTCGTGCACGAGCCGATGAACACGTGGTCGACCGGCACGTCGGTCAGGGCCTGGCCCGGCGCCAGGCCCATGTAGTTCAGCGTGCGCCGCATCGCTTCGCGGCGCTCGGCGTTGGGCGCCTGCGCGGGGTCGGGTACATGGCCGGTGATGGGCAGGGCGTCCTCGGGGCTGTTGCCCCAGGTCACCATGGGCGCGATGGCATCCGCGCGCAGCGTGACCTCGCGGTCGAAGCCGGCCCCCTCGTCCCCGGCCAGCTGGCGCCAGCGCGGGACGGCGGCGTCCCATTCGGCGCCCTGCGGCGCGAAGGGGCGGCCGGCCAGCCACTGGAAGGTGGTGTCGTCGGGCGCCACCATGCCCGCGCGCGCACCGGCCTCGATGGACATGTTGCACACCGTCATGCGGCCTTCCATCGACAGCGAGCGGATCGCCTCGCCCGCGTACTCGATCACGTGGCCGCTGCCGCCGGCCGCGCCGATCCTGGCGATCACGGCCAGCACGATGTCCTTGGCGGACACGCCCTCGGGCAGGCGGCCTTCGACGTTGACACGCAGGGTGCGCGGTCGGCGCTGCCACAGCGCCTGCGCGGCCAGCACGTGCGCCACCTCCGACGCGCCGATGCCGAAGGCCAGGGCCCCGAGGGCGCCGTGGGTGGCCGTGTGGCTGTCGCCGCACACGATGGTCATGCCCGGCAGGCTCAGGCCCTGCTCGGGGCCCACCACGTGCACGATGCCCTGTCGTGCGTCGTCCAGGCCGAAGAAGCGGATGCCGGCCGATGCGCTGTCTTCCTGCAGCGCGAGCGCCATGGCGCGCTTCTCGGGGTCGGCGATGTCGGCCAGGCTGCGGCTGTTCGTGGGCACGTAGTGGTCGGGCGTGGCGAAGGCACGGTCGGGACGGCGCACCGACAGGCCGCGCTGGCGCAGCATCTCGAAGGCGGGAGCCGAGCCGTCCTGCACCAGGTGGCGGTCGATGTACAGCAGGCTCTGTCCATCGGCGCGCCGGGTGACCACGTGGGCCTCCCAGATCTTGTCGAACAGCGTGCGCGGGGCGTGCGGGGATGAAGACATGTCGCAGGAAGGAGAAGAGACGGTCAATCGAGCTTGGCCCCGGAGATGCGGACGATCTCCGCGTAGCGCCTGGTTTCGCTGGCCATGAAGCGGCCGTAGTCCTCGGGCGTGCCGCCGCCGATCTCCGCGCCCATGGCCTGCATGCGCGAGCGGAACTCGGGCGACTTGAGCACCACGTTGGCCGCGGCATTGAGCTTGTCGATGATGGGCCGCGGCGTGCCGGCGGGTGCCGACAGCCCGTACCACGAGGAGGCATAGACGCCCGGCAGGCCGACCTCGTCGAAGGTGGGCACGTTGGGCAGCGCGGGGTTGCGCGTCTTGGAGGCCACCGCCAGCGCGCGCATCTTGCCGCTGGCCACGAAAGGCAGGCAGGTGGTGGTGTCCAGCATCAGCGAGACATGGCCGGCGGCCACGTCGGCCTCGGCCGGGGCGGTGCCTTTGTAGGGCACGTGCACGAGGTCCAGCTTGGCCGCCGCGGCGAACTGCACGGCCGCGAGATGCTGCGAGGAGCCGACGCCGCCCGAGGCGTAGTTGAGCTTGCCCGGGTTGGCGCGCGCCGCGTCGATGACGTCCTGCACGCTCCTGAAGGGCGAGTCGCCCGGCACGACCAGTATGTTGGGCACGGCCGAAACGTAGATCACCGGCTCGAAGTCCTTCACCGGATCGAAGCCCAGCTTGCCGTACAGGCTGATGTTCACGGCGTTGGGGCTGATGGAGGACATCAGCAGGTTGTAGCCATCGGGCTTGAGGCGCGCAGCCAGCTCGGTGCCGATGTTGCCGCCGGCGCCGGCCCGGTTGTCCACCACGAAGGGCTGGCCGATGCGGTGGCCCAGGAACTCGGTGAGGATGCGCGCGGTGGTGTCCACGCCGCCGCCGGGCGGCCAGGGCACCATGAGCTTGATGGGCTGGTTCGGGTAGTTCGCCACGTCCTGCGCGGGCGCGGCGCCATGCCAGGCGACGAGCAGGGCGGTCATTGCGAAGGCATGCAATTTCTTCATCATGGTTTGTCTCCGGTCATGGTTCTTCTGTGAGTCAATCCTATGACTGGCAAGGCCAAGGCGGCAATGACAATTAAGGCATGGCAGGCATGAGTAAAATTCATTCATGACCCGCCGACTTCCGCCGCTCAACGCCCTGCGCGCCTTCGAGGCGGCCGCGCGCTGCGGCAACTTCACGCGGGCCGCGCAGGAACTGTTCGTCACCCAGGGCGCCGTCAGCCGGCACATCGCGACGCTGGAGGAATGGCTGGGCATGAAGCTGTTCGAGCGCGGACGGCACGGCATCCGCCTCACACCGGCGGGGCAGAACTATTTCGCCAGCATGCGCGTCGCGCTCGATCACATCGAGCACGGCACGCGCCAGCTGCTGCAGAGCCCGGACGATTCGCTGCTGCGCATCAAGCTGCCGCCCACCTTCGCCATCCGCTGGCTGATCCCGCGGCTGTCGCGCTTCCATGCGCGGCATCCGAAGATCGACGTGCAGATCACCACCTCGCACAAGCCGACCGACTTCGATCGCGACGACGTGGACCTGAGCATTCATTCCGAGCCGCATCCGCCGACGGGGCCGGGCTACCGCCTGCTGTTTCGCGAGACACTGGTGCCGGTGTGCGCGCCCGGGCTGCTGCAGCGCGACCCGCCGCTGAAGAAGCCGGCCGACCTGGCGCGCCACGCGCTGCTGTGCTCCCTCAACCGGCCGCAGGACTGGCCGACCTGGCTGGCGGCCGCCGGGGTGCGCGGCGTCGACGGCAACCGGGGCCTCAAGTTCGAGAACGCCGGTATGGCCTACCAGGCGGCGGCGGAGCAGCTGGGCGTCATGGTGGCGGTGCTCCCCTTCGTGCAGGACGACCTGGCCAGCGGCCGGCTGGTCGCGCCCTTCGACCTGCGGGTGCGGACCGAGGGCGGCTACTTCATGGCCTGGCCCGCGAATCGCCCCGTGCCGCAGCGCGTGCGCGACTTCGAGGCGTGGATCGCGTCGGAGGCCGAGTCGGCGCAGACCTAGGTCCCGGTGCCTGCCCCCATCATCCAGGCCGTGGCCGCGGCGATCGCGCACCACAGCAGCGGAATCGGCCACAGCAGCCAATGCCACGGAGCGCGCGGCGCCAGCACGAGCAGCACGCCGAGCGTGGCCACCGCCGTCGGATCGGGCGCCATGCCGAACACCTCGGCCTGAACCCAAGGCCGTCCTTGAAGAACGCCCAGCCAGGGCTGGACCACCAGCGCGAACAGCAGCAGGCCCAGCCCCAGCCGATGTGCCCAGTGCGGGCCGCGCCGCGCGCGCCGCGCGCGCGGCGCCGCGCCGAAGGCGGAGGCCAGGAGCAGGGCAATGCCCTCGATGGCGAACCCGGCGGCGAACCACGGCGCCGCCCAGTTGATCGTGGCGTAGCGCTGCAGCAGGAAGGCCCAGGCCACCCAGAGCCAGCAGGCGGCGAGCAGCGCCCCGGCGGCGCGTTCGCGCCCCCGCAGCGCGAGCACCAGCAGCGCCACGCCCAGGGCCAGCGCCGCCACGTGCATCGGCCACATCGCGACGTTGTGGAGCTCGAACAGCCGGTAGTAGGTGCGCGGCGAGAACAGCAGGAAGTCCGAGAGCCGGTAGCTCCACCACTCGCTCATCGGCCGATGCCCTGCAACGCCGCCACGTGCGCCGCCATGCGCTGGCGCATCGCGGCGTCGGGCAGGGGGCCGAGCGCGGCGCCCATGTTCTGCCGCAGGTGCGCGACCTGGCTCGTGGCGGGAATGGCGCAGGTCACGGCCGGATGCGAGACGATGAACTTGAGCGCGACCTGTGCCCAGCTGTCGCAGCCCATCTCGCCGGCCCAGGCCGGCAGCGGATGCGGCTGCAGCGCGCGCAGCAGCGCCCCTTCGCGGAAGGGCCGGTTGGCCAGCACCGCGATGCCGCGCTCGCGGGCCAGCGGAAGGATGCGCTCTTCGACATCGCGGTCGAGCAGGTTGTAGCTGACCTGCACGAAGTCGATCGGGTGCTGGCGCATGACCGCTTCGATCTCGCGGTGCCGCCGCCCCTCGGAGGTGGTAATGCCCACGTAACGAAGGCGTCCGGCGGCCTTCATCTCGAAGAGCATCGGCAGGTGCGCCTCCCACGCCAGCAGGTTGTGCACCTGCAGCAGGTCGAATCGCTGCACCCGCCACAGGCGCCGCGACTCCTCGACCTGCGCGGGGCCGCGGCTGCCCGGCGCGATCCAGACCTTGTCGGCGGCAAACACGGCCGAGCCGCGGCCGATGCGCGCCAGCCCTTCGCCGATCACCGATTGCGAGGAGCCGTACATGGGCGAGGAATCGATCAGGCGCCCGCCGGCATCGAAGAAGGCGCGCATCACCTCGGCGCAGCCTTCGCGCGCGGCGCGGTCGTTGCCGACGTTGAAGGTGATCCAGGTGCCCAGGCCGACCAGCGGCAGCAGCTCGCCGGTGGAGGGAATCGGCCTCGTTGCAAGTGCGGGCTGCGCATTCGTCGCGGGCGGCCACAGCGCAGGCGGCAGCAGGGCCGCGAAACCTTTGAGGAGGTCTCGGCGCGTGGGGGAGGCGTCGGGGCGAGTGCGCGCCATGGAGAACAAGGGTACAGCGCCAAGGCAGGACCCAAAAGAAAAAGGCCCCATGCGGGGCCTTCTCTTTATCTGGAGCGGGCGAAGGGAATCGAACCCTCGTATGAAGCTTGGGAAGCTGCCGTTCTGCCATTGAACTACGCCCGCGGTGGCGCGGATTCTACCGGCACTCTTCTCCCCAACCTTGGTGAACCCCTCGCATCCCGCCTGTGCGCAAACGCACATCGCACGATCGTGGCGGCGGCGACCATCGGAACCGTCCACGGCGATTCGAGATGCGACAGGCGACCTGGAGTGCGAATCGAGACCGGCCGGACACCACGGCTCGACGTTCACACTCTGGAGAAGACGATGAAGACCACCTTCCTTTCGACCGCCGCCATCGCAGTTACCGCACTGGCCGCCGGCCCCATGCTCGCGCATGCCCAGCAGGCCGCCCCCAAGTCGCAGGGCGCGCCGCTGACGCTGCTGCTCAGCGGGCCGTCCGGCGAGCACTCGACGCTGGCCTATTCCGCCGACGGCGGCTGGCGCATGCAGCCGGGCTGGAACATCAAGTCGGAGGTGACCGGCAAGACCCGGCTGACGCCCGTCGCGTTCCCCTCCGCCGCGCCGCAGCCGCCGGCCGAAGCCGCCGCGCTGGCGAGCCCCCTGACGGTGTTCCTCGACGGTCCGACCGGCTTCACCTTCGTCTACATGCCCGACGAAGGCTGGAAGTACGTGGGGAAGATCGCCTCGCCGGCCCGGTGAAACCCGTGCGCTCCGGCGCCTGGCAGTGCAAGGTGCTCGTCGCCGCGGCGGCGATGCACCTGGGTGCGGCATCGGCGCAGCAACCGCTGCACGACGACCCATCGCTCGCCCGCGCATGGCAGGCCCTGCGCACCGTCAACTGCGAGCGCTGCCACGGCGCGGGCTACACCGGCCTGGCGGCGCCTTCGATCGTCGAGTACGCCCGCACGCAGGACCGCGCCGCCTTCGTCCGCATGGTGATGCAAGGCGACCCGCCGCGCGGCATGCCGGGCTACGGCGGCAACCCGCTGGTGGCCGACAACATCGACGGCATCCATCGCTACTTCCTCGGACGTGCCGATCGATCCATCGAGGCCGCCGACCGGCCAGGTCGCGTGTCGGGGCCCTGAGCGGCCACCGCTGTACCCATTGGCATATGCCTTCTACATTTCACATTTACTAACAAAGTACTGCTAAAGTGTTCCTTGTCTTTTGGGGCCGTTCGTGCCTCGACATCGAACATCCTTGGCATGACATCACGCTACCTGATCACCGGTGGAGCAGCCTCCGTCGGTTCGCACCCGGCCGCCGCGCGCTGCGTCCTGCCGAGGTGTCCATGAGTCTTCATCCCGGCGTGTCCGCGCCGCTCGCCCTCGATGCCCTGGCCGCCCGGCGGGGCGGCGTGATGCGGCAGCTGCTCAAGCCCGAAGTCCTGATTCTTCTGGCCGTTCTCAGCCTCGTCGTGCGCGTGCTCCTGATCTCCGAGCCCGTACTGATGTCCGACGAGTACTACTACATCAAGACCAGCCAGCTGTGGCACGACGGGACCATCGACTCCCGCTCGATCACCAGCCTGCCGACCCGGGGCGAGGCGAAATTCCCCAACTCGCTCTTCTTCGCGATCTACCAGCTGGCCTTCTACTTCGGCGACAGCTTCTATGTCGCAGGCAAGCTGTTCAACGTGTTCTTCGCTTCGGTGGCGGCGCTGGCGATCGGCTCGGTGGCGCGCCGCTTCATGGACGACCTGCCGGCCGCCGGCATCAGCGTGCTGGCCCTGTGGCTGCCCTCGAGCAGCTTCCTGCCGTACTTCATGCCCGAGGCGCTCTACGAGGCGCTGGTGTGGCTGGGCATCGCCGCGCTCTTCGCGCTGCATTCGCGCCGGCTGCAGCTGGCGATGACGGTGCTGGGCGCCTGCCTTGGCGCCGCACTGCTGGCCAAGCCCAACGCGCTGGCCGTGCTGGCCGGCTGCAACCTCGTGGCGCTGTGCCTCCTGTGGCATACGCGCGCGCAGGCGCATCCGTGGCGCCGGGCCGTGGTGGCGCTGCTGCTGCTGAACGGCGCCTTCGTCGCGAGCGGCTACCTGATCAACCTCCTGCTGACCGGGCAGGTGCACTGGGACCCGGTCGGCAAGTTCTACGAGACGGGGCTCTCGAAGATGGGTGAGGTCGACCCCGGCCGCTCCTTCATCGAGGCCTTCGCGCGCTACCTGGCGCTGTACGTGTTCCTCGTGCTGCTGGTCTTCGGGCCGGCGCTGCTCGTGATGGGCGCAGGCGCGTTCTCCGGCAAGTCCCTGTCGACCAGCGACGTCCTGCTGCTGGCCCTGACCGTGCTGGGCGTGGGCGTGCTGCTGATGGGCAGCGTCAAGGTCGGCGTCAACTGGGAGCGGGTCTACTACAACCACGTCGGCATCTACAGCTCGCGCTACATGTCGGTGCTGTTCCCGCTCTTCATGATCGCCTTCGTGCGCTTCCTGCCCGACGCCGCGCCGCAGCGCCGGTGGCGCCTCTGGGGCGGGCTCGCGTTGCTGCTGGCCTGCCTGCTGCTGACGTCCACGCGCAGCTACGTGAACAACTGGCTGCAGATGCGCGACCTGTTCTGGCCGAGGGAGCTGCCGCCGGTCGCGCTGCGGGCGGTGTGGGGCCTGATGCTGGTGCCCCTGGTCTACTGCACCCTCGCACGCGCGCCCAAGGCCAGGGTGTACGCGTGGAGCATGGGTCTCTATGCGCTGGCCTCCGCCACGATCCTCTGGCACAAGGACTTCCGCGAGTGCCAGGTCGGCGTGCAGAAGACCTATGCCGACGCTGCGCGCACGGTGGCGGCGCTGGTGCGTCCGCAGATGTACGACCGGGGCCACGTGGTCCACTCGCTGCCCACTTCCGCCTCGTACTTCATGACCACCTTCCCGGGAATCATCTCGGTGACTCGGCTGGGCATCCAGCCCGAGGCGCCCATTGCGCCGACGGCCCGCTGGGTGGTCTATCTGGAGGACGCCCGGCCCTCGTCGATGGCAGGCTGCGTGACGGCCCCGTCCGCGATCCTGTGTCCGCTCGGCGAGGACGTGCTGGTCTCCGCGAAGTAATGGAGGAGGGCGCCCGCATTCTCGTGACCGGTGCGGCCGGGTTCATCGGCCGGCATGTGGTCGCGGCGCTGCTCGCGGCGGGATATGCCGTACGCGTCCTCGTGCGACGCGCCAGCCCCATGCCGCCGGGCGTCGAGGTGGTGCTCGGGCACATGAACGACCTGGCATCGCTGCACAGGGCCTGCGCCGGATGCGCCGGCGTCATCCACCTGGCGGCGCAGACGCGCGACGCGCCGGACATCGACGAGGTGAACGTGGGCGGCGCCGCCTGCCTGGTCGAGGCCTGCGGGGCGACGGGCTGCCGCCGCATCGTGGTGGTCAGCACGCAGTCGGCCAAGATCGAGCGCAAGGGCGGCTATGCCCGCACCAAGGCGGCGGCCGATGCGCTGTTCCTCGGCTCCGGGCTCGACGTGACCGTGATGCTGCCCAGCGTGGTCTACGGCACGCCCGACGACGGGATCTTCGGCGTCCTGCGGCGGGTGGTGGCCAGCCATCCCGTGGTGCCGGTCCTGGGCGACGGCCGGTGGCGCAGCGCGCCGGTGCATGTCGACGATGTCGCCCGTGCGCTGGTGCGCGCGCTGGCGGCGCCGGCATCCATCGGCCACAGCTACGACCTGGGCGGCTCCGAGGAGATCGACTTCGACGCGCTGCTGGACCGCATCGCGGCCGCGCAAGGGCTGCCGGCACCGATGAAGCTGCACGTGCCGCTGGCCGTCTCGCTCGCGGCGGCGGATGTGCTCGCGCGCGTCATGAAGACGCCGCCCGTCACGCGCAGCAACGTGCTGGGCTCGAACCAGGACACGCACATCGACATCGCCCCCGCGCGCCGGGACCTGGGCTTCGATCCGATCCCGCTGGCGGAGGGCCTCGACCGGCTGTTCGGCCGGATCGACGATGCCGCGGCGCTGCGCGGCGAGGCGATGGTGCTGACGCGCTACCTGGTGGGCACCGAGGCGTCGCCGGAGATCGTGGGGCGCTACGTGGACGCGCACCGCGCGCTGCTGCCCGCCGCGCCGGACCGCATCACCGCATTCGTGCGCGCGCATCCGGGGAGCGCAGCCCTGCTGGACGCGGCCGCCGCACCGCGCGGCACGCGCGAGCCGTTCCGGCGGCGCGTGCTGCTCATGGCCGCGGTGCTGGAGGCGACGCCCGAGCATGCGTCGCACTTTCTTCCCGAGGCGCGCTCGCGCCTGGCAACGCTCGCGCTGCTGGGATGGCACGGCGTGCGCGCCGTGGCGCTCGCTGCGTTGGGCATGCCGCTCTACCTGTGGCTGCGTGCAAGGCCGGCGGATGAGTGAGGTGCCCCAGATCATCGTCGTCGGCTCCGGCGCGAGCGCCGTCGTGGCGGCCGCCCGCGTGCTCGACGCCGGCTTGCGGGTGCTGATGCTGGACAGCGGCGATGTCGACAATCACTACGGCAAGCTGGTTCCCGAGCGGTCCTTCGCCGATCTGCGGCGCAACGACGCCGACCAGCACCGCTACCTGCTGGGCCAGGACAGCGAAGGCATCGACCTGGGCGGCACCGGACCGCTGGCGCAGGCCACCGCCCCGCGCCGCTTCGTGTTCCGCCGCGCGCTGCAGCGGCTGCATACCAGCGGCGATGCCTTCGCGGCGGTCGAAAGCCTGGCTCGCGGCGGCCTGGCGGAGGCCTGGGGTGCCGGTGCCTTTCCCTTCACTGCGCACGAACTCGCGCGCGCCGGACTGGACGCCGGCGAGATGGGGCCGCACTACGAGGCGGTGGCGCGCGAGATCGGCATCTCGGGCGCAAGAGACGACCTGGCGCCCTGGCTGGGCCCGCTGGCGGCGCTGCAGCCGCCGCTGCCGATGGACGACAACGCGGCGGCCCTGATGGCCGCCTACGAGCGCCGCAAGCCGCAGCTTGCCCGGCTGGGCGTGCGCCTCGGCCGGCCGCTGCTGGCCGTGCTGAGCGAAGGACTCGGCGAGCGCCGTGCCAATCCGCTGCATGGCCTGGACTTCTGGAGCAATGCGGGCGGCAGCGTCTTCCGGCCCTCCGTGCTGCTGGCGGACCTGATGCACCGGCCGGGCTTCGAGTACCGGGGGCAGCTGCTGGTCACCCGCTTCGACGAGGAAGCCTCTGGCGCGGTGCGCGTCACCGCGACCGACCTGCAGGCCGGGGCACAAGCCTCGTTCACCGCCCATCACCTGCTGCTGTGTGCGGGCGCCCTGGGCACCACGCGCATCGTGCTGCGCTCGACGGGCCACTACGACCAGCCCGTGCCGCTGGTCTGCAACGAGCATGCGTACATCCCCTCGGTGCGCTGGCGCGGCCTCGGGGCGGCGCCTTCGGGCCGCTCGCACGCGCTCGCGCAGCTCACGGCCCTGCTGGACCCGACTGGCGACCAACAGCACCTGGTGCAGGCGCAGTTCTATTCGTTCACGGGCATGCTGCTGGCGCGCCTGCTCAAGGACTCGCCGCTGGGCTATCGCGATTCGCTGCGCATCTTCCAGGCGCTGGCGAGCAGCTTCGTGATCCTGGGCGTGCAGCACGAGGACGTGGCGAGCCCCGGCAAGCACCTGATGCTGCGGCGCGGCCCCGTGCCCGACGACGACGTGCTGGAGATCCGATGGCGCCCGGGCGCTGCCGAGCAGGCGGCGCAGGACGCGGCCCTGCGGCGCTTCTGCGAGGCCATCCGGCTGCTGGGCTGCTGGCCGCTGCGCGTCGTGCGCCCGGGGGCGGGCTCCAGCGTGCACTATGCGGGCATGCTTCCCTTCGCCGACGAGGACCGGCCCCTGACCCTGCACCGCTCCGGCCTGCTGCGCGGAACGCGCAGCGTCTACGTGTGCGACGGCGCCGGCCTGGAATACCTGCCGGCCAAGGGCCCGACGCTGACCCTGATGGCCAACGCGCGACGCATCGCCAGCGGGCTCGTGCAGTCCTTGTCCGAGCCCTGACAATCAACCACTTCAACCCGAGCACCCCACCATGCGCCCCTGGCAAGTCATCCTGTTGATCGGCTACACCGTCGGCATCGCCGTCGGCCAATTGCTGTTCAAGCAAGCTGCCGTCACGATGCGAGCCAAGGAGTCGACGGCGCAATTCATCTGGATGGCCATGACCAACGTGCCGCTGGTGTGCGCGGTCATCCTGTATGCCGCGCTCACGGCGCTGTGGGTCTACATCCTGTCCATCACCGACCTGTCGAAGGCCTATCCCTTCCACGCCCTGACGATGGTGCTGACGCCGCTGCTGGCCGCGCGGCTGTTCGACGAGAAGCTCAACGGCTCCTTCTACCTGGGCCTGGCGGCGATCCTGGTGGGGATCTTCTTCATCGCCTGGGGCACCGAGTCCTGAGGGCCGCGCGGCTCAGCCGCGGCGCACCGCGTCGGGCTCGTCGCCGCGCTGCAGCGCGAGCTCGCGGATCAGGCTGGTGAAGCGCTCGTTGGCCATGCGCAGCTTCAGGTGCAGGTACAGCAGGGCCACCAGGCTGAACAGGATCCACAGGTAGAAGATCAGGTCCACGCCGCGGCCGATGCCCACGCTGTTGGCGACGTACATCGCATGCTCGGGGAACAGCACGAAGTACTCGCCGGCCAGCGCGATCACGATGGCGAAGGCGGTCACCTTGGGCGCCATGCGCGCCTGCGTGTAGGCATAGAGCACGACGCACATCAGCACCGCGCTGGCGATCAGCTGGAAGATCATCGCGAGAGTCCTTTCAGCAGCAGGTCCACCAGGATGTGGACCGAGTTGCTCAGCTTCTGGCCCTTGGCCAGGGAGTAGGCGGTGTAGCGGATCGTCACCGGGACCTCGACGTACTTGAGTTGCAGCCGTGCGACCTGGGCCACGATCTCGGTGGCATGCGCCATGCCGGCCTGGCGCAGGCGCAGGCGCTCGGCCGCGGCGCGGGTGAAGGCCCGCAGGCCGTTGTGCGCGTCGGACAGGCGCAGGCCGGTCAGCGCGAAATTGACCCAGCAGGCGGCCTGCAGCAGGAGGCGGCGCGTCATCGGCATGTCGATGGTGCTGCCCTTGAAGCGGGTGCCCAGCGCCACGTCGGCGCCGTTGTCGTCCAGGCTCTGGATCAGCGAGGGGATCTGCTTGGGATCGTGCTGGCCGTCCGCATCGAAGGTCACGATGTGGCTGGCGCCCAGGCGCAGGGCGTAGGTGATGCCGGTCTGCAGCGCCGCGCCCTGGCCGAGGTTGATGGCATGGGAGATCACGCGGGCGCCTGCCAGCCGCGCCCGCAGGGCGGTCTCGTCCGAGGAGCCGTCGTTGACCAGGACGACATTGGGGCACACGCGGCGCACCTGCTCGATCACATCGCCCACCACCGAAGCCTCGTTCAGTGCCGGTATGACCACAAAGACGGACTCGGGGAGGTCGTTCATGTTGCCGGTAAAAGTTAAGAACATCTGACTACATTCACATTTCAAACGGTTACCGGAGGCGCCGCAAGCTTCCTGCCGTGCTAGGCCGTTCGGCTGTCCGGCGGGCGGGGCAGCGCGATCGGGAACGACCGGCGTCGAGCGGGGTGTCGGTTAGTAAGAAATGTTTACAGAATGTGATTTTCAGGGTGTTTCACCCGGGAGCGCAAGTGCCCGATTGGCCAGGGGCTCCGATCCATGAAGGCCTCGTGACGTCGGCCTCTGCCGTGCGGCATAGCCCGAAAAAGTGCAACAAAAGTTTGCATATGATGCAGAATTCCCGATGGTTTTGAAGACACCCGCCCGCTTGAAATGTTGATGGTCCGCAGTGCACGAGGATTCGGGGAGGCGTCGTCCTCCGGGATGGGCCTGGGCCTGGGCGCCCTGGTCCTGCTGTTGACCGGCTGGCGCGTCTTCTTCGCCAATGCGGGCGTGCCCATCCAGGTGGGCGACGCGCTCTTCTTCATCCCGGCCGCGGTGCAGCACATGCTGTTCGGCGACCTGTCGAACCCCTACATGAGCCCGATCCAGTCCGGCGGCGGGCCCTACGTCTGGCACGGATGGCTCTATCCGATGGCGCTGAGTGCGCTGGGCAGCCTGGTCGGGGCGCAGGACGTACGGGCGGTGCTGGTGCTCGACAACCTGCTGATCGTCCTGGCGGCGCTGCTGTTTGCATGGAAGGCGGGCCGGGCCCAGGCGCCGGCCTGGCTCAAGGTGGCGGCCGTGGTCAGCGTGTGCGCCATGCTCACCACCAATGCCGGGCGCCCCGAGGTGGCGGCCCAGCTGCTGCTGGTGATCTGGCTGGCCAGCGTGCGATGGCCGCTGGACCGGGGATCGGACGTGATCACCGCGCTGGTCCTGGGGCTCGTCGCGGTTGCGCAGCCCACCATCGCGCTGCTCGGCGGGGTTTTCTTCTCGGTCTACCGCAGCCACGCGAGCCGGCCCGGCCACGCGGCCTGGTCCATCGCCTGGGTGGCACTGGCGTCGGTGGTGCTGGCCCTGCTGCTGACCGCGGTCTTCTATCCGTGGAGCATGCGCGAGCTGGCCATGGGCATCCTCGAGCAGGCGCGCAGCCTCTCCAGGCGCAACGACGGCGACTTCATGCTGATGTACATGAAGCTGGCCGCCAGCCCGCTGCAGCTGGCGTGGCTGGTGCTGGCCGCGCTGCTGGGCGCGGTGCTGTGCCTGAAGGGCCTGGTGGAGAAGCCGGCCTCGCCAGTGCTCTTCTATCCCCTGCTGCTGCTGGCCGTCTTCCTGTGCTGGCGCTTCGGCATGCGCATCTCCTACACCGCCTACAACGTGACGGTGTTCTTTCCCTTCGTGGCCTACGCCCTGCTGGTGGCCAGCGCGGACGATCGCCTGAAGCCCGCGCGGGTGGCATTGAAGCTGGGGCTGGCGGGCATGGCGGTCGTGCTGCTGCTCGCGCAGCTGCGCACCTTCGCCATCTTCGAGCGTTCGGCGGCGGACGCGGACGTGATGTCGCGGCTGGCGCAGAGCATCGAAGCCGACCTGCAGGCGGGCTCCCGCGTGGCGATCAGCCCCAACCTGGCGCTGGCCAACTACCCCTGGGTCAACCGCCGGAACGTCTACGTCCTTCCGCTGGCCGACATCCAGTTCGCAGGCCAGGCCGACGTGGTCTACCTGAACCAGGCCGCCACCGGTGCCCGCACGCCGCCGCCCTACGCCGGCTGGCGGCTGGACGGCAACCGCTTCGTCGACGGGGTGCAGTTCTTCGGCAAGACCATTGCCAACACACCCATGTCGTACGCCTACGCGCGCTATGTGCGCGCCCCCGGCCGACCGCAGCCCGCGGCCGCCGGCGCCCCATGAATGAAGTCAGCAAGGGAGAAAGATGACTGTTGTCACGTTCGCGATCATCCTGGCCAGTGTGATGCTCAACTCGGCCGCGCAACTGGCGCTCAAGGCGGGCGCGCGGGCCATCGGCACCGTATCGGCCGGCAGCGGCGCCGCCCTGGTGTCCGCCGCGCTGGGGGCGGCGAGCCAGCCGTGGATCCTCTGCGGCCTGGTCTTCTACTTCGTGAGCGCGGGGCTGTGGATCGCGGCCCTGACGCGCGTGGACATCACGGTGGCCTACCCGATGCTCTCCATGGGCTACGTCATCGCCGCCTTCGCGGCCTGGCAGCTCTTCGGCGAGCAGCTCTCCACCATGCGCCTGCTGGGCATCGGCACCATCCTGGTGGGCGTGGTCATCCTGGCGCGCGCCTGAGGGAGGCATCGCCATGTCGGCCGCCTTCGACCTCGGCGCCAGCGCGCCGCCGCAGCCCGACCTCTACGTCGACCTCGACGGATCGCTCATCGCGACCGACCTGCTCGACGAGTCGCTGCTGCGCCTGGTGCGCGATTCACCCCTGTCGCTGCTGAGCCTGCCCGTGTGGCTGCTGCAGGGCAAGGCGGCGTTCAAGGACCAGGTGGCCTCGCGCGTGGAACTGGACGTGAGCACGCTGCCCTACCGGCCCGAGGTGCTGGCCTACGTGCAAGAAGCCCGCGCGCAGGGCCGCCGCGTGGTGCTGGCCACCGCCAGCGACCAGCGGCTGGCCGAGCGCGTGGCCAGGCACCTGGGCGTGTTCGATGCGGTGCTCGCGTCGGATGGCCAGCGCAACCTCGGCGGCTCGCGCAAGCTCGAAGCGATCCGCGAGGATGCGGCGGGGCGCGACTTCGCCTACCTGGGCGACCGGCGCGTGGACCTGCAGGTCTGGGACGGCGCCCAGGCCGCCGTGGTGGTGAGCCGGTCGGATTCGCTGGTGCGCCAGGCCTCGCGCAAGACCGCGCTCGAGGCGCACATCCGCGTGCCCGCGACGCCCGCGCGCCGCTACATGTACGCCATGCGGCTGCACCAGTGGCTGAAGAACCTGCTGGTCTTCGTGCCGCTCATGCCGGTGCTGCACGAGCTGACCCTGGCGGTGGTGCTCAGCGCCTGCCTCGCCTTCCTGGCCTTCGGCCTGATGGCCTCGGGCATCTACGTGCTCAACGACCTGCTGGACCTGGAGTCGGACCGGCGCCACAAGCGCAAGCGCCTGCGTCCCTTCGCCGCGGGCGAGATCAGCGTGCGCACGGGCCTGCTCATGTGCGCGGGACTTTGCCTGGCCTCGCTCACGCTCTCGCTGGCCTTCATGCCGCCGCGCTTCCTGGCGGTGCTGGTGCTCTACCTGATGCTGACCACCGGCTATTCCTTCTTCCTCAAGCGCCGGGCGATCGTCGACGTGTTCTCGCTCGCCGCGCTCTACACGATCCGCCTGGCAGCCGGCGCGGCGGCCACGGGGTTGCCGCTGTCGCTGTGGATCCTGTCCTTCTCGCTCTTCATCTTCGTGAGCCTGGCGCTGGCCAAGCGCTACGTGGAGCTCAGCGGCACGCCCACCGAGGTCCGGCAGATGAGCCGGGACCGCAACTACCACCCCACCGACCTGAACCTCGTGCTGGCCGGTGGCGTGGCGGCAGGGCAGATGGCCACCGTCGTGCTGAGCCTGTACCTGCAGGACCCGCAGGTGGTCGCGCGCTACGCGCATCCCGCGTACCTCTGGGCCATGGTGCCGCTGATCCTGTTCTGGATCATGCGCATCTGGCTCAAGGCGGTGCGCCACGCCCTGCACGACGACCCGGTGGTCTTCGCGGCGCGCGACTGGGTCAGCCAGCTGGCCGTGGCGATCTGCGCGGTAGTGCTCTGGGCGGCCGGCTAGCCGCTTCAGCGGCCCATGTAGACGTCGTAGCTGCGCGACACGCGGTCGATCAACGCCGGGTCGCGCGGGCCGTTGGCATCGAACTGCACGCGCACGCTGCCGTCGGCCTGCTGGCGGACGTTGGCGGTGACGGTGGCGCCGCCCTGCGTGCCGACGATCACGCCGTTGGCGCGGTCCTCGGTGCGGATGGACAGGCCCTGGTCGCGCATGGCGCTGGAGGCGGCGCTGAACGAGCGGTCGAAGCTCGCGGGCGCCGAGGTGGTGACGGGGTAGGGCGGGTAGTAGTAGCAGCCGCCCAGCGACAGCAGTGCGCCGCCCAGCGCCAGTGCGGCAACGGCGCGGCCTGCGCGAGCCCATGTCGTCCAGCTTGTCATCTTCGCCCTCCGGTGGATTGGTGTGGGGCGATTGAACCACGCCCACAGGCGCGCCGGAAGCGGGCGCCGGCCGCGCTCAGAACCTGCCTGCCAGCAGGAGCCGGTCGGTCCCCAGCCGTTCCAGCACCACCTCGTGGTCGTCCTCGGAGAACACGAAGCAGCCTTCGCTGAGGCCCAGCTTGCCCTGCGATTGCAGCACGGCAGGGCTGACGTAGGGGGCGGCGTGGATCACGATGGCCCGCACCTCCGCGTTGCTGTTGCTCGGATCCAGCCCGTCCAGGCGGATCGAGCGGCCATGCTTGCCCACGTAGCGCTCGCCGACGCGGTAGGCGCCCTCGGAACTGGCCAGCGAGCCGATCTCGTTGGAGAAGCGCATCAGCCGGCCGAGGTGCCGCGGGTCGGAGCCGCGCCCATGCGCCACCAGGAAGCTCTGGTCGATGCGGCCGGCCTGCACGTCCACGAGGTGGAAGCGCACCACGTGGGAAGGCTGCGAGAAGTCGGCAATGCCCGCCAGGTCCTGGAGCGGGATGGCGTCGCCCAGGCGGGCGAGTTCGGCGCGCACGCGTGCCACCAGCGGGTCCAGGGGGAGGTCGGCGGGGGGCGGTGCGTCGTCGTCCTCCTGTGCCTCGAATACCTGCGCGCGGGCTGCACCGGGAAGCGCGAGCCAGCCTAGCCCGGCCATCGCGGCCGAGGCCATGAAGTGGCGGCGGCCGGCGCGCAGCGGATCGGCGGGACGCTTCATCTCCCAAGGGAGGACGGCCCCGGCGTGTGAGTTCCCTGAGGATCGGACGCGTTATGTCGCGAACGCGCCAGATGAGGCGCCTGGCCTCAGTCCCGGCGCGCGGCCACCGGGTGGAAATGCTGGCGGATGCGCTGCGCCACGACGGTGGGATGGGCGCGCAGGGCCTGGGTGGCGTACTGGCCGATGAAGAGGCCATCCAGCTTGAGCTCGACGCTGGCGAAGTAGCGATCCAGCGAGGCGCCCGCGTCGAACAGGCAGCGCTCCAGCGAATCGAAGGTCGCGCTGTCGCCCGTCGCCTGCGCACCCGTGGCACTCACGCGATAGGTGTAGGCATTCGATGCGATGCGTTGGACGTGGACCAGGGGCTTCATTCGGCGCTCATGTCTGACGGTGGGGCGGCGGCCCCCGCAGGGAGGCAAGAATCTGTCGATGGCGTGATCCTCTCCACAAGTGACCATGAGGTAAATAGTCCATTTGGACCGGCCGCCCCGCCGGGGCCTTGGGCAAAATGCCCACCATGCCGGCGGGACTCCGCCCACGTACTGTTTTCGTTCTCATGCTGCTGCCGCCCCGAATCCTTCTCGTCGACGACCACTCGCTGTTCCGCTGCGGCTTGCGCATGGTCCTGAGCGCGGCCATCCCTGACCTCGAGGTGAGCGAGGCTGCCTCGCTCGAGGAGGCCATGCATGCGCCCATCGACCCGGCGCTGGTGCTGCTCGACATCCAGCTGCACGGGCTCAACGGCCTGGAAGGCATCGCGCTGGTCAAGCGCAAGTGGCCGCAGGCGGCGGTGATCATGCTGTCATCGGAGGTGTCGCCGCAGAAGGTGCGCCTGGCCGCGGAGCGCGGCGCGGCCGCCTTCGTCTCCAAGGCGGATCCGGCCGACAAGATCCTGGGCGTGATCGCGCAGGTGCGCCGCGGCCTGCCGGCCGGGCGCGACGCCTTCCCGCCGCAGGCGCTGGGCGCCGAGTCCGGCGCCACGGACGACCAGCCCACCCTGCTCACGCCGCGCCAGAGCGAAGTGCTCGACCTCATGTGCCAGGGCCTGTCGAACAAGGTGATCGGCCGCCGGCTGAACCTGTCGGAGAACACCGTGCGCGGCCATGTCCAGGCCGTGCTGGCGGCACTGCAGGTGTCCAGCCGCTCCGAGGCAGGCTTCGCGGCGCGCCAGCGCGGCATCGTGGCCTGATGCCCGGCCAGCGTCTGCCCGAGGACCGCATGCTGGTCGAACAGCTGCGGTTGCAGCTGGGCAACATCGGCAGCTCGCTCATTCCCACGCTGGTCGTGGCCCCCGTCATGGTCGGGGTGCTGGCCAACGACCAGAACACCCTGGCCCTGTGCGTGTGGTGCGTCGTCATCGTCGTGCTCAAGCTGTATCTGGTGTGGGATGCGCGCCGCCTGCTGGCGGGGCCCATCCTTCCGGAGCAGGCGCCGGTGCTGATGCGGCGCAAGATGCTTCTCAACCTGGTCGACGGCACGGCCTGGGGCGCGCTGGCCTGGGCGACGCTGGGCACGACCTCGGTGGCCGGCAGCGTGCTGGTGGTGGCGGTGCTGGCGGGCGTGGCGGGGAGCTCGATGTCCTCGCTCGCGCCCATCCTGCCGGTGTTCGTGGTGTTCGGCGTGTCCGAGGGCGTGGTGCTGGCCTCCAAGCTGTGGACGCTGGACGACCCCGAGTACAAGACGCTCGCGGTGGCTGTGCTGCTGTACGTGGCCACGCTGATCGGGCAGGCCCGCAACGGCACGCGGGCCGCGCGCCGCGCCATCGCGCTGCGATTCGAGAACCTCGAGCTGATCGAGCGCCTGCGTGTGGAGACCGGGCATGCGCAGGCCGCGCACCACGATGCGGAGGAGGCCAACCTCGCCAAATCCAAGTTCCTGGCGGCGGCCAGCCATGACCTGCGCCAGCCCATCCACGCCCAGGGCCTGTTCCTGGAGGTGCTGGCGCGAACGCCCCTGAACGTGGCCCAGCAGGCGGCGCTGGCGAATGCGCGCGCCACCTGGCAGGCCTCGGCCGAGATGCTGGACACGCTGCTGGACTTCTCACGCCTGGAGGCCGGCGTCGTGCAGCCCCAGAACCAGATGTTCGCGCTGCAGCCGCTGCTCAACCGCATCGAGAACGAGCTGGCGCCGCAGGCGGATGCCAAGGGCATCGTCTACCGCTCGCGCGAGACCCATGCGGTGGTCGATGCCGACCCCGCGCTGGTGGCGCTGATCCTGCGCAACCTGGTGTCCAACGCCATCCGCTACACCGAGCGCGGCGGGGTGCTGGTGGGCTGCCGCGAGCGCGGCGCCAGGCTGCTGGTGGAGGTCTGGGACACCGGCGTGGGCATTGCCCCGAGCGCGCACCAGGAGATCTTTCGCGAGTTCCACCAGCTGGGCAACGCCGAACGCGACCGCCGCAAGGGCCTGGGCCTGGGCCTGGCGATCGCGCAGGGCCTGGCGCGGGCGCAGGGGCAGCAGCTCACGCTGGCATCGGTGCCCGGGCGCGGCAGCGTGTTCCGTCTCACGCTGCCGCTGGCGCGGGTGGGCGTGGTCACCGCACCCGCGCCGCTTGCCGCCGAAGCCAAGGCGGCGCTGCGGCCTTTCGAGAACGTGCGCGTGCTGGTGATCGACGACGACGAGACGGTGCGCGCCGGCATGCAGCAGCTGCTGCAGGCCTGGGGCTGCGCCTGCGACGTGGCCGACTCGATCGAGGAGGCGCTGGACCACGCGCGGCGCCATGCGCCCGACATGGCCATCATCGACTACCGGCTGCGCGAGCAGCGCACCGGCGCCGGCGCCACGCGCACGCTGCGCGCCGAGTTCGGCGCCGACCTGCCGGTGCTACTGATCACCGGCGACACCGCGCCGCAGCGGCTGCGCGAGGCCTTCGCGAGCGGGGTGCCGCTGCTTCACAAGCCGGTGCTGCCCAGCGAGTTGCACCGGGCGATGAGCTATGTGCTGAGCGGCCGCGCGCTGGACTCTTCGTTCGCGGCGCTGCAGGGCCGCCGGGCCTGATCAGGCGGACTGGCCGACCACGCGGGCCCAGGTCGGGAACTGGCGGTCGAATTCCTGCGGCGTGATGTCGCCCAGGTGGGTGCAGGCGGCATCGGGCAGGGCCACGCTTTCCTCGCGATGGCGCAGGACGCAGCCGAACAGGCGGCTGACCAGAATTCGTTCTTCGCGCGGAACCGGGAATTGCGACACGTGCTGCGGCAGTTGGTGCATCTCCACCCGGCGGCGCAGTTCAATGCGGACGAAACCGATTTTCCGGCTGCCAATTCGGGTGGTGCCGCGCAGCCACCACGCCAAGCGGATTTCGCGCGCAACGATGCAGGCAACAATAAGAAATAAGGCTGCGCCCAACATGAGAAATCCGGTCTAACTCGTTCTTTCAAAAGGAACGCCGGCCCCGTTGCCAGCGTTGACACAAGCGTATTCCTCGCGCGACAGCCGTGCAATACGACGAATGCCCTAGAACCCGCAATTGCCCACAATTGCGCTTTATCCGTTGCTCAGACGCCAAATGCGCAATTGCGCTGCGGCGGCGTGTCAATTGAAAGTTTCAAGGTCGCGCCAGGACGCCGGTGCGTTCGACGTGCTCGCGCAGCGCCTCCACGAAGGCCCGCACCTTCCGTGGGCGATGGCGCGACGCCGGGAACACCGCATAGATGCCGCTTTCCGGCAGCGACCACCCCGGCAGCAGCTTCACCAGGCGGCCGGCCTCCACCTCCGATCGCACCGCATAGTCCGGCAGCACGGCGAGGCCGCCGCCCGCCAGCACAGCCGAGCGCACCGCGTGCGAGGTATTGGCGGCGAGCATCTGCTCGAAGCGCAGCGTGCGCCGGCTGCGGCCGCTGGCGCTGGTGAAAGTCCAGTTCAGCGGCTGCCTGAGCACCGACAAGGCGATGAAAGGCAGGCCCGCCAGGTCCTGCGGACGGGACGGGATGTCGCCGCCCTCGAACAGGGCGGGGCTGGCCACCAGCCATTCGCTGAAGCTGCCGATGCGCGTGGCCTGCAGGCTGGAGTCGGCCAGGCGGCCGGCGCGGATGGCCACGTCGATGCCCTCTTTCAGCAGGTCGACCACGCGGTCGCCGGCCAGCACTTCCACCTTCAGCGCGGGGTGGCGCCGGCGCAGCGCCACGGCCACCGGTGCCACCACGCTGGCCGCGTAGTCATTGGGCGCCGTGAGGCGCAGCAGGCCGCGCGGCTCGGCCGTTTCCTGCCCCGCGGCGCTGATGGCCTCCTGCGCATCGGCGACGATGCGGCGGCTCGCTTCGTAGAACGCTTCGCCGGCGTCGGTGAGGCTCTGGCGCCGGGTGCTGCGCAGCAGCAGGCTGGCACCCAGTTCGGCTTCCAGGCGCTGGATGTGCGCGCTGACCATGGTCTTGGCCAGCCCCAGCCGGCGAGCGGCAGCGGACAGGGACCCGGCCTCCACCACCGCCACGAAGACGGCCAGCCGGTTGAGATTGACGCCGCCCGTGGCCTGCATGCTTGATTGTCCAGATCGAGTGAACTCAGATGGCGTGATTGTCCATCTTATCGAAACGGGTGGCGCTGGCTACGCTTGGGTCCATCGCAAACCACTCGAAGGAAAGTCATCGTGAAGATTGCATTGATCGGCGCCACCGGCATGGTGGGCTCGCGCGTGCTGGCCGAAGCCCTGGAGCGCGGCCACCAGGTCGGCGCCATCGCCCGCCAGGCGGGCACCCTGGCACCGCGCACCGGCCTGACGGCGTTGCCGCTGGACGTGAATGAAGGCACTGCATTGGCCGCCGCACTGGCCGGCCACGACGTGGCCGTCGTCTCGGTGAAGTACAGCGTGGTCGACCCTCGGCCCATCGTGAATGCCATCCAGCAGGCCGATGTTCCGCGCATCCTGGTCGTGGGCGGCGCCGGCAGCCTCCAGGCGGCGCCGGGTGTCGACCTGGTCGACACGCCCAGCTTTCCGGCGGCCTACAAGGGCGAGGCGCTGGCGGCACGCGAATTCCTGCGGTTCCTGCAGGGCGGCGGCTTCGCAGGGGACTGGAGCTTCGTGTCGCCCTCGGCGCTGCTGCAGCCGGGAGAGCGCACCGGCAAGTTCCGCCTGGGCGGCGACCAGCTTCTGGTCGATGCCGGCGGAGCGAGCCGCATCTCGGCCGAGGACCTGGCGGTCGCCCTGGTCGACGAACTGGAGACGCCGCGGCACTCGCGCCGCCGCTTCACCGTCGGGTATTGAGCAATTCTGCCGCGGGGCATTGAACGGCTTTCGTCAAAGCGGGTCATAGTCGGGGATTGCGAAGCGCGGGCCGTCCGGCCCGTCCGCCCGATCCCTCACACATGCTGCCATCGACCTGCGTCAATGATTGCCCGCCCCAGCAACAACACGAGCAGACGGCCGAGCGCTTCCGGCGCCGTGCCGTCCTGGCGATGGCGCTGGCGTGGGTGCCGGGCCTGGCGCTGAGTGCCATGCCCGCAGGCGGCAAGATCTCGCTGGCGGTGATGGGGGACTCCAACAGCCTGTCCTACCGGGACCATCTCTCGCTTCCAGGCCCCGAGCAGCGCGGCGGCCCGTACCGCGGCCGCACGCTGCAATGGGGCGAGGTGATCGCGCAACTGCGCGCCGACGAGATCGACCCCGGCCCCTGGGAGACATCGGGCGTATCGAACCCCCGGCTGCGCTGGCTCGAGGTGTTCGGCCTGCCGGTGGTGCGCGCGCCGCGCAAGGAAGACTTCCGCTACAACTTCGCCAACGAAGGCGCCGACAGCGCGCAGCTCATGACCACGCGCGTGCGCCAGGCGCCGCGCCTGGTGGCGATGATGGACCGCGAGCCCGAGCGCTGGCGGCGCGGGGTGGTGGTCATCCGCATCGGCGGCGCCAACCTGTCCGGCATGATGGACCTCCAGGCCCGCATGCCCGGCGCGCCCGCGGTGCGTGCGGTGATCGAGGCCGGCCTGCAGGCCTACCGGGAGGCCATCGCGCTGATCCGCCGGACGCATCCGCAGACGCACATCGTGCTGGTCAACGCCTTCGAGGATTCGCAGGAGCCGGAGGTCTTCGACCGGTGGCAGTCGGGCGAGGAGATCCGGCGAATCGCGCGCATGTACGACGAGCACGACGATGGCTTGCGTGCCATCGTGGCCGAGGTGCCGCACACCAGCTTCTTCGACGACCGCGCCTGGTTCCGCCAGCGCTGGGGTTCGCGCGATGCCGATGGCAAGCCGGCCTTCGGGACGGTGACGGTCGGGCCCTTGCGCGTGCGGCACGCGCTGGGCGATTCGCCCGAGCATTCGCTGCTGGCCGACAACCACAACGGCCTGGTGTGGAACGTCTTGTGGGCGCAGTCCCTGGTCTTGCACCTGCGCGACGTCGCCGGACTGCCCGTCACGCCGATCAGCGACGCGGAGGTCGAGCGGCTGGTGCGCGCGCTCGCGCCGGTGGACCGCTAGAAGCTCGCCGCCAGGCCCAGCGACACGCCCGAGACGTTGTTGCCGAACATGTAGCGCAGCACGGCGCGCAGCCGGCTCACGTACAGGGGGTTGTAGGCGCTGGTGTCCAGCTCGAGCCCGGCGCCCAGGCTGGTCAGGTGGTCGAAGCCCAGCACGTCGGCCTGGGCGCCCAGGTAGCGCGAATGCGAGAACTCCAGCACATAGCGCACCGGGCGGTCCAGCGCATGCATGCCTGTGGGGGCGCGGTAGCGGGCGTAGATGTTCGCGGTGCGGGCGGAGGATTCGCCCTGCACCACGTCGGAGGTGTTGCCATAGGTGCGCAGGCGGATGTCCGTGTAGCGAAGCTCCACGTCGATCAGGTATTCCTCCCGCACGTGCTCCCAGTCGAGCATCAGCGCGCCCCCCAGGCCGTAGGCGTTCACCGAGCCGTCCTTGAGGAAGTCGATGTCGCGCCCGGTCATGCGGCTGAGCGCGAACTCCGCCACCCGCAGGTCGGTGGCCATCTTGGCCAGCGAGAAGTCGAAGATCGGGCGCAGGACCAGTTCGTCGGTGATGAAGAAGTCCCAGCCGATGCCGCCGGTGCCGGTGAGCGTGTTCCACTTGGCGGGCAGGCGCCGCATCTCGGTGCCGTTGCTGGCGATGAAGGTCGGGTCGTAGCGGCTGTAGGCGATCGCGCCCTCGAGATAGACGGGGAATCTCCTGCTGAAGGTGTCACCGCCGCCCAGTTGCGTCATGAGGACCGAGGGGTTCTCGGTCTGCGCGTTGTTGATCGAGAGATTGCTGGAGGTGAGGTCCGGCACCACCGAGTAGCCCATGATCGCCAGGATGCCGTTCGCACGCTGCTGCAGCCTGGCCTCCTGCCTCAATCGGAACTCCTGCGCCGACGCCGCGCTGCCGATGGCGATGCTGCATGCCGCCAGGCCCGCCGCGATGGCCCGGCGGCCGAGCCGGCGCAGGCAGCTTGTCTGGCCGAATGTTTCCTGCATCTTGCGCTTCGCCCTTCCCGTGTCTTGCCGATGATCGAGGTGTGCGGGCGATGCTAATGGCAAGCTGCATGCCAGGCCAGCAAAAGGCCCCGGTGCGTGGACGGCGCGCACCGGAACCTGACACAGGCATGTCATCTGCGGCGGCTGGATGCGGCACCCGCCGCGGGGCCGGGGCGCCTGCCTTCAGGGCAGGCGCGCTGCTTGAGCCGGCGAGCGGAAGCTCAGTGGGCGGTGCGCCAGTGCGCGTAGTCCTTGTCGGTGGCCAGCACCCACAGGGCCAGCACCAGCACCGCGATGCCGGTGGCCACCGCGCTCAACATCGCGTTGCGCACGCTGGTGAAGCCCAGCACCCACGGCGAGATCACCAGCCAGGCGCCCAGCGCAACCTCGGTCCATTCCTCCCAGGCGCGCGGCACGAAGGTGGCGCCCAGGGCGGTGGCCAGGAGCGCGAGCCCCACCACGGCGGCGTTGGTCGTGGGCGTGGTGGCCTCCGCGAAGCCCAGGATCCAGGGCGAGACCAGCAACCACACGCCGAGCAGCCCGCTGATCGGGTCCTGCCAATGCTTGATTTGCTTCATGGTTCCATGCCTCCTGCCGCCGCATGAAGGCATCGCCTCGCGGCGGCCCGGGTTGGACCCGGGCCCCTTGCGCATGGTTCCCTCCGCCGCCGCGGCCTCGGCCGGTCCGCAGCGCCCGGCGCAGTCGTCAGGCGGCCGTTGCGGGCGCCTCGACCGGCGGGGTGCCGGTCTTGAACATGGTGCCCAGCTCCTTGCGCAGCTCGGGCGTGTCCTGGTGGCCGTGCACCGCGATGGCGTGCTGCACGGCTGCCTCCATCAGCTCGGCCGTGCTGTCGGCACTGATGGCGATGCTGCAGTGCATGTCGCTGGGGCATTCGCGGCAGTCGATGTACAGGCGTGTCATGACAGGCTCCTTGCCTCGTAGACCAGGTTGAAGGGCGTCTGCGTGGCGCGCCGGAAGTGCGTGAAGCCGCCCTGCAGGGCGACTTCGCGCGTGCGTGCCTCGCCGGCCTGCGCGCCCAGGCACATGGCGCCCTTCTGGGCGCGCGAGGCCGGCGTGCAGATGAAGGTGGAGGCCGAATAGAACACGCGCCCCACCGGGTTCAGGTTGCCTTCCAGCGTGTCGTTGGCGAAAGGCTCCACGAGGAGCCAGCTGCCGTCGGGCTTGAGGCTCTTCTTCACGTGCGCGGCGGCGCCCACCGGGTCGCCCATGTCGTGCAGGCAGTCGAAGAAGGCCACCAGGTCGAAGTCCTGGCCGGGGTAGTCCTGGGCGCTGGCCACCTCGAAGCGCAGCCGGTCCTCGCCCAGGCCAGCCTCGCGCGCCTGCGCGCTCGCGTATTCGATGGACGGCCCGTGGTAGTCGTAGCCCACGAAGCTGGAGGCCGGGAAGGCCTGCGCCATCAGCAGGGTGGAGGCGCCGTGGCCGCAGCCTACGTCGGCCACCTTCGCGCCCTTGTCCAGCCGCTCGCGCATGCCGGTGAGCGCGGGAATCCACTGGTCGACCAGGTTGGCGGCGTAGCCGGGGCGGAAGAAGCGCTCGGTGCCGTGGAAGAGCGCCGTGTCGTGCTCGTGCCAGCCCAGGCCCAGGCCGGTGCGCATGGCCTGCATCATCTTGGGAATCGTCTTGAACTGGTCCACCGCGATCTGGAAGGCGCCGGGGATGAAGGCCGGACTGCCTTCCTGCGCCAGCGCCAGGGCCTGCTCCTCGCTCAGCGAAAAACGCTGCGTGGCCGGGTCGTACTGCACGTAGCCGCTGGCGGCCTGGGCGCTGAGCCATTCGCGCAGGTAGCGCGCATCGACCTCGGCGCGCGTGGCCAGTTCCTCGGCCGTGCCCGGGCCTTCCGCCATCCGCTTGTACAGGCCCAGCTGGTCGCCGACGACGACGGTGGCGGCATGCATGACCGCGCCGATGTCGTGCACGAACTGCTCCATGAACGCATTGAGCTTGTCTTCCTGGATGGCCATGGTGCTTCCTCCTGCTGCAAGCAGCCGCCGGCCTTCCTATACTGGTTGGAGCGGGAGGCCGGGCAGTGCAACAAGGGATGCTCCCATCCCTGGGCCGCCCCGGCCAATACGCAAGCTTGCGTAGCCCGCCTTCTCCTTGGTGAGGGGGCGTCCATGAATCACCTGACGCGCAAGGACTACGCCCAGGCCCTGGACCTGCTGGCGGCGCTGGAGCCGGCCAGCGGCGACCTCGATGCCTTCGCGCGGGCGGCAGCGCGGCTGCTCGGTGGCTTCGTGGCGGCGGAACTCGTGACCATGTCGGTGTGCGACCTGGCCAATGACCGGCAGACACCGGGCCTTTCCGATGCGCTCGGCTCACGCGACTTCCACGCCAGCCCGCTTTACGTGGAATGCGATCAGGGCAGCGGGCCGGACCAGGTGGTGGCGGTGCCGCTGCATGTGGAGGGGCGCACGCTGGTGAGCATCGTGCTCAACCGGCGCCGCGCGGACTTCAGCGAACGCGACTGGGAGCGGCTGGAGCTGCTGCGCCCCCACCTGGCTTTTTTCTACCGGCAGGCCTGCCGCACCCGGCCCGCGCTGTCGGCGCAGGAACTGACGCCGCGCGAGTGCGAGGTGCTGCGCTGGCTGGCCACCGGCAAGACCGATGCGGACATCGCCGCGCTCCTGGGCATCAGCGTGCGCACGGTGCACAAGCACCTGGAGCACGTGTACGTGAAGCTGGGGGTGGAGACGCGCACGGCGGCGGTGATGCGGGCGCTGGGCATCTTGGGTGTTCTGACGCAACTGCCCACGTGACTCGCGAGCGTCAGGCCGCCAGGCGCGTCAATGCGTTCGCGAGCGGCTCAAAGCGGCCAACGGTGGCAGGGCAGACACCAGATCATCTGGAGCATGCCCTCCAGCGTTTCGTTGGCCGACTCGCTCCAGCGATCGCTCGATCTGATGGAGCGCTGGCTCGATGCCTGCTGGGCGCCTGATGGCACCCGCATCAACGAAACGGCCTCCGACGTCCCCGTGGAAGCAGCCCCCGGCTCGCCGCGGGCGCGAAACTTGGCAACAAGGCCTGCCAAGCTCGCCGTCCCTGCTCCTGACCACCGGGGTGCGGTTCGCGAGCCCGTCTTTGGCGCCGCTGGGGGGCGGCGGCTCCGGGAATCGGCCTCAAATCTATAATTGACGGCTTCCCCAGAAGCCAGGTGGCTTCGACCCGAATCCGGGCCAATTCCGGCCCGTCCGGCCGCCGGCGGCCAGCCACCTTGCCCAACCCCCAGGACAAGATGAGCCAGCCCACGTTCACCGTCGCCGACATCCGCAAGACCTTCCTCGATTTCTTCGCCTCCAAGGGCCACACGGTGGTGGCCTCCAGCCCGCTGGTGCCGGGCAACGACCCGACGCTGATGTTCACCAACTCGGGCATGGTGCAGTTCAAGGACGTGTTCCTGGGCAGCGACAAGCGCTCGTACAACCGCGCGGCCTCGGTGCAGGCGTGCCTGCGTGCCGGCGGCAAGCACAACGACCTGGAGAACGTGGGCTACACCGCCCGCCACCACACCTTCTTCGAGATGCTGGGCAACTGGTCTTTCGGCGACTACTTCAAGCGCGAGTCGCTCAAGTGGGGCTGGGAACTGCTCACCCAGGTCTACAAGCTGCCGGCCGAGCGCCTGCTGGCCACCGTCTACATCGACGACGACGAGGCCTACGACATCTGGACCAAGGAGATCGGCCTGCCGCCCGAGCGCGTGATCCGCATCGGCGACAACAAGGGCGGCAAGTACAAGTCCGACAACTTCTGGATGATGGCCGACACCGGCCCCTGCGGCCCCTGCTCGGAAATCTTCTACGACCACGGCCCGCACATCCCCGGCGGCCCCCCGGGCAGCCCCGATGAAGACGGCGACCGCTTCATCGAGATCTGGAACCACGTGTTCATGCAGTTCGACATGCAGCCCGACGGCAGCGTGGTCAAGCTGCCCGCGCCCTGCGTGGACACCGGCATGGGCCTGGAGCGCCTGGCGGCCATCCTTCAGCACGTGCACAGCAACTACGAGATCGACATCTTCGACGCGCTCATCAAGGCCGCCGGCCGCGAGACCGGCACGGCCGACCTGGGCAATGCGTCGCTGAAGGTGATCGCCGACCACGTGCGCGCCACCTCCTTCCTGGTGGCCGACGGCGTCATCCCTTCCAACGAAGGCCGCGGCTACGTGCAGCGCCGCATCGTTCGCCGTGCCATCCGCCACGGCTACAAGCTGGGCCAGAAGAAGCCCTTCTTCCACAAGATGGTGCCCGACCTGGTGGCGCTGATGGGCGAGGCCTATCCCAAGCTGAAGGCCGACGAGAAGCGCATCGCCGAGACGCTCAAGGCGGAGGAAGAGCGCTTCTACGAGACGCTCGCCAACGGCATGGAGATTCTCGACTCGGCCCTGGGCGGCGGCGCCAAGGTGCTGCCGGGCGAGGTGGCCTTCAAGCTGCACGACACCTATGGCTTCCCGCTGGACCTGACGCAGGACGTGTGCCGCGAGCGCGACGTGACCGTGGACGTGGACGGCTTCAACGCCGCCATGGAAAAGCAGAAGGCTGCCGGCCGCGCCGCGGGCAAGTTCAAGATGGAGCGTGCGGTGGAGTACGCCGGCGCCGGCAACGTATTCACCGGCTACGAGCACCTGGAAGAGCAGGCCAAGGTGCTGGCGCTGTACCTCGAGGGCGCCCCGGTCAATGAACTGAAGGAAGGCCAGAGCGGCATCGTGGTGCTGGACACCACCCCCTTCTACAGCGAGAGCGGCGGCCAGGTGGGCGACCAGGGCGTGCTGGGCGCCGAGGGCGTGCAGTTCGGCGTGGAAGACACGCAGAAGATCAAGTCCGACGTCTACGGACACCACGGGGTGCAGACCCAGGGCACGCTCAAGGTGGGCGATGCCGTGAAGGCGCAGGTCGACGGCGCGCGCCGCGCGTCGACCATGCGCAACCACTCGGTCACCCACCTGATGCACAAGGCCCTGCGTGAAGTGCTGGGCACGCACGTGCAGCAGAAGGGCTCGCTGGTCGACGCCGACAAGACCCGCTTCGACTTCGCACACAACGCCGCCGTCACGCACGACCAGATCCTGGAGATCGAGAAGCGCGTCAATGCCGAGATCCTGTCCAACGCGGCCACGCAGGCCCGCGTGATGGACATGGAAGCCGCCCAGAAGACCGGCGCCGTGATGCTCTTCGGCGAGAAGTACGGCGACACGGTGCGCGTGCTGGACATCGGCAGCAGCCGCGAGCTGTGCGGCGGCACCCACGTGGCGCGTACCGGCGACATCGGCCTGTTCAAGATCGTGAGCGAAGGCGGCGTGGCCGCCGGCGTGCGCCGCATCGAGGCAGTGACCGGCGCCAATGCGCTTAGCTACCTGCAGGACCTGGAATCCACCGTGCACAGCGTGGCCGCCACGCTGAAGGCGCCCACGGCCGAGGTCGGCATCCGCCTCACGCAGGTGCTCGACCAGATGCGCGCCCTGGAGCGCGAGATCGGCGCGCTCAAGGGCAAGCTGGCTTCGTCGCAGGGCGACGAGCTGGTGACGCAGGCGGTGGACGTCAACGGCATCAAGGTGCTGGCGGCCAAGCTCGAGGGCGCCGACGCCAAGACGCTGCGCGACACCATGGACAAGCTCAAGGACAAGCTCAAGACCGCGGCCATCGTGCTGGCGGCCGTCGACGGCGCCAAGGTGCAGCTGGCGGCCGGCGTCACCGCCGACGCCATGGGCAAGGTGAAAGCCGGCGAGCTGGTCAACTTCGTCGCCCAGCAGGTGGGCGGCAAGGGCGGCGGCAAGCCCGACATGGCCATGGCCGGTGGCACCGACGCGGCGGCCTTGCCGGCGGCACTGGCCTCGGTGCGCGGCTGGGTGGCCGAGCGCGCCTGATGATGCCCGGGCGCGGCGGCAGCACCATGCCGTTGCCGCCCGTTCCCGCTGCCGCGTCGCCGCTGCGCCCGGTGCCGGTCCTGCCGCGCAGGGTTCCCTACCGAACGCTGGGCGTGTCGGCGCTCATCCTGGCGCTCATCATCGGCTTCGTGGGCGGACTCACGGCCTGGAACCGCAGCGTGCCCGGCGCGCGTCCCATTCCGGCCGGCCTCGAGCTGGAGGTGGGCCGCGGCGTCTACTACCGCCCGGCCGACGACTGGAAGCTGGACACCGCGCGCAGCCGAACCGGTAGCGTGTCGGCGATCTTCCATGGCGCCAACCGCTTCACCATCCGCGTGCAGGAGTGGCGCGGCGGCCCCGAGGGCCCGCTGCTGCGCCAGCGTGCCCGCTTCGAGCGCGGCCAGCGGCTGGCCATCGAGGGCGAGCCCGAGCCCTTCAAGACCCCCGGCGGCCTGCAGGGCATGAGCTTCGGCTACTTCGGCCCCACCCAGGCCGGCCGGTACTGGCAGATCACCGACGTGGCGCGCCAGCTGGTGATCCAGGTCGACTTCCACAGCGTGCCCGAAGGCGCGGACGAAAGCCTCGACGAAGCCGAGGACATGGTCGGCACGCTGCGCCTGGAGCCGCGGCCATGACGGACCCGAACGCGCCCGCGGCCGGCGAGCCCTGGCCCATCGGCCTGGACAGCTTCTTCCAGCCGCGCCGGGCCGCCTTCTGGCTGCTGGTCTTCTTCCTCGTGCTCGGCGCGGCGTGGGTGCTGAAGATGTTCGCCGCCAGCTACCGCGTGGTGCCGGTGACGGTGTTCTCGGGCGTGCTGCTGTGGTCGCTCTACACGCTGCCCTTCCTGATGCTGTTCCACCTGCTCGACCTGGACGAGGAGCATCCCCCGCTGGGCTTCGTGATGGCCTTCGCCTGGGGCGGGCTGGGGGCGGTGTACCTCGCGCAGCCGGCCAACGCGGCCATCCTGGGGCTGTGCGCCAAGCTGGTGTCGCCGACCTTCGCGGCAGAGTGGGGCGCGGCGGTCGCGGGGCCCGTCACCGAGGAATTCCTGAAGCTGATCGGCGTGGTGCTGATCATGCAGATCGCGCGCAACCAGTTCCGCACGCCGCATTCGGTGCTGATCCTTGGAGCGCTCTCGGGCCTGGGCTTCCAGGTGGTCGAGAACCTCAGCTACACGGTGAACTCCGCGGTCTCGTACATCACCGACAGCCAGCTGATGCCGGTGGCGCACAACTTCGTCATGCGCGGACTGCTCAACGGGTTGTGGAGCCACGCCGCCTACACCACGGTGGCGGCCTTCGGCGTGGTGTGCTTCAAGTTCCGCAGCGACCTGGCGCTGCCGCTGCGGGTGCTGCTGGCCGGGCAGTACTTCGCCCTGGCCTGGGGGCTGCACTTCGTGTGGAACTCGCCGCTCATCAACGACTGGATCCCGGGCAGCGGCTTCGCCTCGATGGTGGCGCTGACCCTGGTCAAGGGCCTGCCGGCGGTGATCGCCGTGTGGTTGATCTGGCGCGTGGCCGCGCGGGCGGAGAGCCGGCACTTGCAGGCCCTGGCGGCCTACTTCGTGCCCGAGCGCGATCTCATCCGCGACGACGAGCGCCGGCGCCTGGGCGCGCCGCTGCGGCGCCTGGCGGTGCGCCGCAAGCTGGCCCAGCGCCACGGGCGGCGCGCCGGTCGCCTCAAGGGCCGGCTGCAGCGCGAGCAGCTGCGCCTGGTGCTGCGTGCCGGCGAGAAGGGCCGTGGCGAGCAGACGCGGGCCCTCGAACGGCGCATTCGCGCGCTGCGCACAGAGCTGGACGGGCTAGGCGAAGGCCATTCCATCGTCGACAGGCCCGGCGCGGTCGCCTGAGGCATGATCGGCGCCGCCCACGCCCGCGCAAGTCCCGATTCGAAGAAGTACTGGAGATTTCCCCCATGTCCGTCCCCGTCCCCGGTGAGCTGCTCGTCATGGGCGCAGGCACCATCGGCTGCTACCTGGGCGGCAGCCTGGCCTCGGCCGGCGTGCCGGTCACGCTGGTGGGGCGTGCGCGCACGCTGGACGCGCTGGCGGCGCATGGCCTTGCGGTGACGGACCTGGACGGCCACAAGGCGCATGTCGCCGCCGGCCAGCTGCGCATGGCGCAGCAGGTGCCCGCCGGCGCGCGGCCTGCGCTGGTGCTGCTGTGTGTCAAGAGCGGCGCCACGCAGGAGGCGGCGGCCCAGCTGGCGCATGCGCTGCCACCCGGCACGGTGGTTGTCTCGATGCAGAACGGCGTCTCGAATGCCGCCGCGGCGTCGGCGTCAGGTCCCGGCCTCGTGGTCCTGCCGGGCATGGTCCCCTACAACGTGGCCGAGCTCGGCCCGGGCGCCTACCACCGCGGCACCGCCGGACGGCTGGTGGCGCAGCAGCACGAGGCGCTTGCGCCCTGGCTCCCGGTGTTCGAGGCGGCCGGCGTGCCGCTGGACCTGGTGGCCGATGCGCGGCCGATCCAGTGGGGCAAGCTGCTGCTCAACCTCAACAACCCGGTCAACGCGCTCTCGGGCCTGCCGCTGCGCGCCGAGCTCATGGAACGCGGCTACCGCCGCTGCTTCGCCGCCCTGATGGAAGAGGCGCTGGCGGTGCTGGCGCGCGCCGGCATCGCGCCGGCGCAGGTGGCGGCGCTGCCGCCGCGCAGGCTGCTCGCCATCCTGCGCCTGCCCTCGCCCCTCTTCCGCATCGTTGCCGCGCGCATGCTCAAGATCGATGCCAAGGCTCGCTCCAGCATGGCCGACGACCTGGCGCTGGGCCGGCGCACCGAGGTCGATGCCCTGAGCGGCGAGGTGGTGCGGCTGGCGCGGGCCCACGGCATGGCCGCGCCGCGCAACGCACGCATGGTTGAACTGCTGGACGTGTGGCCAGCGCAGCCGCGCAAGCTCTCACCGGCGCAGATGGTCGAGGCGCTCGGGCTTTGATGGGGCGGCTTGGCTGCATCGGCAACATGCGCACGCAAGCGGCCGGCCGGCTGCGGCGTCTTGCGCTCTGGGCGGTCTGCCTGGCGCTGGCGGGCTGCGCGGGCCTGCCCACCTTCCAGCCTCAGCCCGAGACGCATGCCCCGTCGACCGCCGGCGTGAGCCAGACGCAACTGGCGCGCATCGCCCGGGCCGACCAGCCCGAGATGCCCGGTCTCTCGGGCTTCCGGCTGCTACCCCAGGGGCCCACCGCCTTCAACGCCCGGCTGGCCCTGGCCAGGCGCGCCGAGAAGACCATCGACGCGCAGTACTACGTGCTGCAGCGTGACATGACCGGCCTGGCCTTCCTGCGCGAGCTGCGCGCCGCCTCGGCGCGCGGCGTGCGCGTGCGCCTGCTGGTGGACGGCCTCTACGCACCGGTGAGCGAGGACCTGTACGCGGCGCTCGCGGTCATGCCCAACTTCGAGGTGCGGCAGTTCAACCCGCTGCCGGCGCGCGCGGGCCCCTTGCCCTGGCGCCTCTTGCTGTCGATGAACGACCTGAGCCACCTCAACCGGCGCATGCACAACAAGCTCTTCGTGGCAGACAACAGCATCGCCGTCACCGGCGGGCGCAACATCGCCGACGAGTACTTCATGTTCTCCGAGAGCAGCAACTTCGTGGACATGGACCTGCTGGTGAGCGGCCAGGTGGTGCCCGAGCTGTCGCAAACCTTCGACGAGTACTGGAACAGCGCCCAGGTGCGGCCCATGGCGCTGCTGCAGCCCGTGCCCGAGGTGGAGGATGCGCAGCGCGTGCTGCAAGCCGCCTTCGCGCCGGTGCCCGCGCAATTCCGCGAGCCTGGCGTGGACCTGCTGGGCCTGCCGCCCGTCGAAACGCAACTGGAGGCAGGCTGGCTCACCCAGACCTGGGCCGATGCCCGGGTGCTGGCCGACTTCCCCGGCAAGATCACGCTGGACGACCCCGAGGCCAGCTTTGCCGACAGCGTGACGCAGCGCACCGTCGCGCAGATCCAGGGGGCGCGCAGCGAGGTCCTCATCATCTCGCCCTATTTCGTGCCCGGTGAGCGCGGCCTGGCCTTGCTCCAGGATGCGGCCAAGCGTGGCGTGCAGACCTCGGTGATCACCAACGCGCTCAATGCCACGGACGAAACGCTGGCCTACAGCGGCTACTCGCGCTACCGCGAACCCATGCTCAAGTCGGGTGTGCGGTTGTACGAACTGGGCGCGCACCTGGTCACGCGGGACCGGCGGCTGGGCAACTTCAAGTCGTCCAGCGGCCGGCTGCATGCCAAGGTGGCGGTGGTGGACCGGCGCCGCATGTTCATCGGCTCGATGAACTTCGACGGCCGCTCGGCCTGGCTCAACACCGAGGTGGGCCTGATCGTGGACAGTACCGAGCTGGCGGCGGAATTCCGCCAGCTCGTCGACGAGCTGGGGCCCGGCACCTACGAGCTGCGGCTGGACCCGAAGCAGGGCGCCATGACCTGGGTGGAGCGCGACATCGACGGCGCCGAGACGGTGCAGTTCGAGGAGCCCGGCTGGAGCACCTTCCACCGCTGGCGCGACTGGCTGCTGCTGCAGCTGGTGCCGGAGGAGATGCTGTAGCGGCCCGTGTTCAGGCCGCCGGCGCGACGCTCGCGCCGTGCACCTTGTGCCGCGCCAGCGCCTCGGCCACGAAGCCGCCGGCCTTCATCTCCTCGACGAAGGTGGCCAGCGCCGCGCCCGCCTGAGCGCCGCGCGAGGCCGGCGTGCCCATGGCCTGCTGGATCACCATGAAGCCGCCGGGCAGCATGCGCAGGCCGGCATCGGCGGCGGCTTCGGCCTCCAGCACCTGGCGGATGCCCGCGGCCACCTGGACCTGGCCAGCGCGCAGTGCCTGCATCACGCCCTTGGCGCCGGCCACGCGCTCGATCTGCGCCGCCTTCAGCTCGCGCGTCAGGAAGAGGTCGTAGGCGCTGCCGCTGCCAACGGCCACGCGGTTGCCGCCCACGTCCACTTCTTCATTGACCTTGAGCGCCGAGCCCGCGGGCACCAGATAGCTGCCCTCGATCAGCACGTAGGGTGCGGTGAACCGAAGGCCTTCGCTGCGCGCCGGGTCGATGGCGAAGAAGCCGATGTCCGCCTCTTCCCCGCGCACCGCCTCGACCGAGGCGGCCGCCTTCTCGAACACCTTCAGCTCGACGTCCACGCCCAGCCGCTGCGCGAAGGCGCGGGCCAGGTCGACCGACACGCCCGTCGGCGCGCCGCTGGACGGATCGCACCCCGCCAGGATGGGATTGCCCAGGTTGATGGACGCGCGCAGCACGCCAGTGGGTGCGAAGACTGCGACGAGGGAGGGGGGCAGGGTGGAAGGGCTCATGGGATGGAGGGCGATTCTGAAGGGGTAACAAAAGCCAAACCTAGGGTTACTACTTAGCACTAGTTAACAGTTCGGTCATATCCTTCCTGGGTCGTTCCAAGAATAAAACAGTGTTCCATGGGTGAAACGAACTGGTTTCGCGGAACGGCAGGCATTTCAACCCCACCGCCCCGCGAGAGTCCCACATCATGATGAACATCGCACGCCGTCGCGTCCTGGTCACCGGCCTTGGCCTTGCAGCCGCGACCCTGGCCGGCCCCAGCCTGGCGCAGTCCGCCTATCCCACCAAGCCGATCACCATCGTGGTGGCCTATCCGGCAGGCGGCGACACCGACGCGCTGGCGCGCATGTTTGCCGAGAAGCTGCAGGAGCGCGTAAAGCAGCCGGTGCTGGTGGACAACAAGCCCGGCGCCAGCGGCGTGATCGGCAGTGCCTACGTGGCCAAGGCCGCGCCCGACGGCTACACGCTGCTGCTGGCGCCAAACACCTTCGCCATCGCGCAGTTCGTGCTCAAGACCGGCGGCGCCTCCAGCTACGACGTGCTCAACGGCTTCACGCCGATCATCGAGGCCGACACGCTGCCCATGTTCCTGGTGGCCTCGTCCGCCAGCCCCTACAAGAGCGTGAAGGACGTGGTCGAGGCCTCGAAGAAGGGCGAGCTCTCCTACGCATCGCCGGGCAGCGGCTCGCCGATGCACGTGCTGGGCGAGATGACCAACAAGGCGACCGGCGCGAAGGTCGTGCACGTGCCCTACCGCGGCGTGGCACCGGCCATCAACGACGTGCTGGGCGGCCAGGTGCCGCTGACCTACATCACGCTGGGCCCGGTGGCGCCGCACCTGCCCGGCGGCAAGCTGCGCCTGCTGGCCGTGGCTTCCAAGGAACGCTCGCCGCTGGCGCCCGATGTTCCGACCTTCGCCGAGCAGGGCTACAAGGGCCTGGACGTGGAAGGCTGGCACGGCCTGTTCGCGCCCAAGGGCACGCCCGCCGACGTGGTGGCGCTTCTGAACAAGCACATGAACGAGATCGTGCGCCTGCCCGAGCTGCAGTCGCGCATCGCCCAATGGGGCGCCATCCCGACCGGCGGCACGCCGCAGGCCCTGCAGGCCACGGTCACCGAGACGTACAACCGCTTCGGCAAGCTGATCAAGGACTTCGGCATCCAGGCCGATTGAGCGCACCGATGAGCGAGATCAAGTCCACGCCCGACGCGCAGAGCCTGCAGGCGCTGCTGGCCGAACTGCCTGCCAACCTGCTGGCCGGCCGCCGCGTCCTGGTCACCGGCGCCGCGCGCGGCCTGGGCCTGGCCTTTGCCAAGTGCATCGCCCAGGCCGGCGGCCGCGTGGTGATCGCCGACATCCTGGCCGACCTGGCGCACTCCGAAGCCGCCGCGCTGCGCGATGCCGGCTTCGACGTGCAGGCCCTGGCCATCGACCTGTCCAGCCCGGAATCGATCGAGGCCGGCGCGGCCGAGGCGGTGCGCCTGCTGGGCGGCCTCGACGGCCTGGTCAACAACGCCGCCATCACCAACTCCGGCGGCCGCGACGCGCACGAGCTGGACGTCGCCACCTGGGACCGCGTGATGAACGTCAACGTGCGCGGCACCTGGCTGATGAGCCGCGCCTGCCACGGCGCGCTCAAGGCCTCGGGCCGCGGCGCCATCGTCAACCTCGCGTCCGACACCGCCATCTGGGGCGCCCCCAAGCTGCTGGCCTACGCGTCCAGCAAGGGTGCGGTGATCTCGCTGACCCGCTCGCTCTCGCGCGAGTTCGGCGCCGACGGCATCACGGTGAACTCGGTCGCGCCCGGCCTCACGCTGGTCGAGGCCACCGAGTATGTGCCCGCGGCACGCCATCAGTTCTACATGGATGGCCGCGCCATCCAGCGCGAGCAGCAGGCGGCCGACGTCTGCGGCGCCGTGCTCTTTGCCCTGTCCGGCCTGTCGCGTTTCGTGACCGGCCAACTGCTGGCCGTCAACGGCGGCTTCGTCATGCACTGAACCCACTTTCAGGAGAAAACCCAAATGAGCGACCTGTCCGACCAGAAGAACATCGACCAGCCGAGCTGGGCCCGCCCCGAAGGCAGCAGCCTGGAGCAGTGGATGAACACGCGCGTGGCGCGCTACGCCACCCGCAAGTACGACTGGGACGCGCTGAAGTTCCAGGCCGACTTCGATCCCAAGTTCCGCCGCGCGCAGATGCGCTACGTGGGCACGGGCGGCACCGGCGTCTCCTCGGACGTGAACACCGTGCCCTCGGAGAACTTCACCTTCTCCACCATGGTGATCCCGGCCGGCCATGAAGGCCCGCCGCACATCCACACCGACGTGGAAGAGATCTTCTTCCTCATGCGCGGCAAGCTGAAGGTGGTCATCACCACGCCCGAAGGCGAGCGCTACGAGACCGTCATGACCGACCGCGACCTCATCTCGGTGCCGCCCGGCGTGTACCGCGAGGAAATCAACATCGGCGACGAGGACGCGCTGATGTGCGTGATGCTGGGCGCCAAGAAGCCCGTCACGCCGACCTATCCGGCCGACCACCCCCTGGCCAAGATCAAGCGCTGATCGCCAAGCAGGACCTGCACGCCATGACCACCGCGCTTCCCGACAGCGAACTGGCCCGCCTCGAATCCCGCTTTGCCGCGCGCAGCGTCGCGCTGCCCGGCGGCGAGGTGGTGTCGGCGCGCGAGTGCGGCGCGGGCGGCAAGGGCCCGGTCTTCGTGTGCCTGCATGGCATCGGCTCCGGCTCGGCGTCGTGGCTCGAAGCGGCGCTGCTGCTCGAAGGGCAGGGCGCCCGCGTCATCGCCTGGGACGCACCGGGCTATGGCGAGTCGACGCCGGTGCTGCCCGCGCAGCCCGCGGCGGCCGACTATGCATTGCGCCTGCAGGGCCTGGTCGATGCGCTGGACCTGGAGCGCTTCGTGCTCGTGGGTCATTCGCTGGGCGCGATCACCGCGGGCCATGCGGCCCGCGCCGGTTCTTCCCTGGCATCGCGCATCAGCCGCCTGGTGCTCATCAGCCCGGCCGCCGGCTACGGCGCGGCCGGCAAGGAAGAGGCGAAGGAGCGCGTGCGCTCCCAGCGCCTGGGCACATTGAAGCAGGAAGGCATCCCGGCCATGGCCGCCAGGGGCGACCAGCGCCTGCTGTCGGCCAACGCCTGCGAGCTGTCGCGCCAGTGGGTGCGCTGGAACATGGGCCGCCTGAACGAGGCCGGCTATGCGCAGGCCGTGGAGCTGCTGTGCGGCGCCGACCTGCTGGCCGACCTGCCGCCTGCCGTGCCGGCGCACGTGGCCTGCGGCTCGCTGGACGTGGTCACCACGCCAGAGGCCTGCGAGAAGGTCGCGCAGCGCTGCGGCCTGCCCCTGGAGCTGGTGCCCGGGGCCGGCCATGCGAGCTACGTCGAGCAGCCCTGGACCGTCGCTGCGCTGCTGCAGCGCGAAGCAGCCAAGGCTTGAACGAACAGAGACAACAACGAGGAGATCCGAGGTCATGAGCAACAACGACATCACCGAAGAAGGCGCCGACCGCTACAACGTGCCCGCCCTGGAGCGCGGCCTGCGCGTGCTGTGCGAGTTCAGCCGCGAGCACCGCACCCTGTCGGCGCCCGAGCTGGCGCGCCGCTTCGACCTGCCGCGCTCCACCGTGTTCCGCCTGCTCAGCACGCTGGAGAACATGGGCTTCCTCGAGAAGGCCGAAGGCGGCCGCGAGTACCGCCTGGGACTGGCCGTGCTGCGCCTGGGCTTCGAGTACCTCGCCTCGCTGGAACTCACGCAGCTGGGCACGCCGCTGCTGCAGCGACTGTCGGAAGAGCTGCACACCTCTTGCAACCTGGTGGTGCGCGACGGCCGCTCGATCGTCTACGTGGCCAAGGTCGCGCAGGCCACGCCCTTCGCCAGCTCGGTCAGCGTGGGCACCCGCCTGCCGGCGCACGCCACGGTGCTGGGCCGCATCCTGCTGGAAGACCTCACGCTGCCGCAACTGCGCGCGCTCTATCCGGAAGACCACCTCGAGACCTTCTCGCCCAGCACCCCGAAGACCGTCACCGAGCTCTTCGACATGGTGCAGGCCGACCGCCAGCGCGGCTACGTGCTGGGCGAAGGCTTCTTCGAATCCAACATCTCCAGCATCGCCGCGCCGGTGCGCGACCACAGCGGCCACATCGTGGCGGCGCTGGGCGCAACCATTCCCTCGGGCCACATCGAGGAAGGCCGCATCGACGAGATGGTGGCGCGCGTGCGCGAGACGGCCGACGGCATCTCCGGCCTCCTGAACTACGCGCCGGCGGCCAACAGCAAGGTCGTGCCGATGCGCCGCGCCTGACGCCTCCTCAAGCCTGCCCCCCATGAACAACACCCAACACTTCTTCGCCAAGGACGCCCTGGACGGCCGCGTGGCCGTCGTCACCGGCGGCTCCTCGGGCATCGGCCTGGCGACGGTCGAGCTGCTGCTGGACTGCGGAGCCGCAGTAGCCCTGTGCGGCCGCGACGCGCAGCGCCTGGAGCAGGCCGTGGCCGGCCTGCGCGCCACGCGCCCCGACGCCAAGCTCTTCGCCCGCACCTGCGACGTGCTCGACGCCAACGCGGTTCGCAGCTTCGCCGCGCAGAGCGAGGCCGCGCTCGGCCCGGCCTCCATGCTCATCAACAACGCAGGGCAGGGCCGCGTCTCCACCTTCGCCAACACCGAGGACCAGGCCTGGAGCGACGAGCTGCACCTGAAGTTCTTCTCGGTCATCCATCCCACCCGCGCCTTCCTGCCGCAGCTGACGGCGCAGCGCGCGGTGCATGGCGACGCGGCCATCGTCTGCGCCAACTCGCTGCTGGCGCGCCAGCCCGAGCCGCACATGGTCGCCACCTCGGCCGCGCGCGCGGGCCTGCTGAACCTGGTGCGCTCCATGGCCACCGAGTTCGCGCCGCAGGGCGTGCGCGTCAACGGCATCCTGATCGGCCTGATCGAGTCGGGCCAGTGGCGCCGCCGCTTCGATGCGCGCGAAGACAAGTCGCAGGACTGGCCCGCCTGGAGCGGCCAGCTCGCCAAGGACAAGCACATCCCCCTGGGTCGCCTGGGCATTCCGTCGGAAGCCGCACGCGCGATCCTTTTCCTCGCATCGCCGCTCTCGTCGTACACGACGGGTGCCCATCTCGACATTTCCGGAGGCCATTCGCGCCATGCCTAAGCAACAAGTCACCGTCGGCACCGTCGTTGCCGCCTTCCTCGAACAGTGCGGGGTGCAGGCCGCCTTCGGCGTGATCTCGATCCACAACATGCCGATCCTGGATGCCTTCGCGCAGCGCGGCAAGACGCGCTTCGTCATGGCGCGCGGCGAGGCCGGCGCGGGCAACATGGCCGACGCGTACGCGCGCTCCACGTCCAGCCTGGGCGTGTGCATCACGAGCACGGGGCCGGCGGCGGGCAACATCGCCGGCAGCCTGGTGGAGGCCTACACGGCCGGCACGCCGCTCCTGCACATCACGGGCCAGATCGAAACGCAGTACCTGGACCAGAAGCTCTCGTACATCCACGAGGCGCCGGACCAGCTGACCATGCTGGGCGCGGTGTCCAAGGCCGCCTTCCGCGTGCGCAGCGCCGCCACCTGCCTGTCCACGCTCAAGGCCGCCGTGCAGGCCGCGATGACGGCGCCCACCGGCCCGGTGAGCGTGGAGATCCCGATCGACATCCAGCAAAGCGTGATGGAGATGCCCGAGGACCTGTCGCCGCTGCCGGTGGCCGTGCTGGCCCCGAGCGAAGCCGCCCTGGACGCACTGGCCGACACGCTGGCCAAGGCCCGCCGCCCGCTGCTGTGGCTGGGCGGTGGCGCACGCCACGCCGGCGCGGCCGTGCGGCGCCTGATGGCGCTGGGCTTCGGCATCGTCAGCACCGGCCAGGGGCGCGGCATCGTGCCCGAGGACCATCCGGCTTCGCTGGGCGCCTACAACATCCAGAAGCCGGTGGAAGCCTTCTACCAGCGCTGCGACGCCATGCTCGCGGTGGGCACGCGCCTGCGCAGCAACGAGACGCTCAAGTACGAACTGAAGCTGCCGCGCCCGCTGCTGCGCGTGGACGTGGACGCCGCCCAGCAGGGCCGCTGCTATGTCGACGACGGTTTCGTCTGCGGCGACTCGGCCCTGGTGCTGGCCGGCCTGGCCGACCGCCTGGAAAAGCGCGGCTACAAGGCCGACCCGGAACTGCTGGCCGACCTGCGCAACACGCACGAGGAGGCGGTCGCAACCCTGCGCGACGGCCTGGGCCCGTATGCCACGCTCGTGCAGCAGTTGCAGGAAGTGGCCGGCCGCAACTTCAACTGGGTACGCGACGTGACCGTCTCCAACAGCACCTGGGGCAACCGCGAGCTGCGCTTCTTCGAGCGCGATGCCGGCGTGCACGCCACGGGCGGCGGCATCGGGATGGGCATGCCCATGGCCATCGGCGCGGCCGTCGGCGCGGCGGTGACGCAATCGGGCCGCAAGACCCTGGGCCTGGCCGGCGACGGCGGCTTCATCCTCAACCTGGGCGAGCTGGCCACGCTGGTGCAGGAGCAGTGCGACTGCCTGATCGTGATGATGAACGACCAGCGCTACGGCGTGATCCAGAACATCCAGGACGCGTCCTACGGCGGCCGCCGCTGCTACGTGGAGCTGCACACGCCCGACTATGCGCAGCTGTGCGCATCCATCCAGCTGCCGCATGCCCGCGTGCAGGACCTGAAGGCGCTGCCCGAGCTGCTGAAGACGCAGTGGTCGAAGAAGGGGCCCTTCCTCCTGGAGATCGACATGCGCGCCATCGGCGCATTCAAGACGGCCTTCTCCGGCCCGCCGGTGAACAAGCTGGACCAGATTCCCGCCGCTCCCGCGGCCTGAGGACGACGCGCCATGAGCTTGCGATTCGCATTGATCGGCTGCGGTGCCATCGGCACCTCGGTGCTGGAACTGCTGAAGGAAGACGCGGACCTGTCGGTCGCGGCCATCGTGGTGCCTGACGAGGGCATGGCCGCCGCCCGCGAGGCCGCCGCCCGCCTGGCGCCCGGCGCCGCCGTGGTGTCCAGCGTGCCGCTGGCCGGCATCGACCTGGTGGTGGAAGCCGCCGGCCATGCCGCCATCGAGCAGCACGTGCTGCCGGCCTTGCGCCGCGGCACGCCTTGCGTGGTGGCCTCGGTCGGCGCGCTGTCCGCGCCCGGCCTGGTGGAAGCCATCGAGCGCGCGGCCACCACCGGCAAGACGCAGGTGCAGCTCATCGCGGGTGCCATCGGCGCCATCGACGCGCTGGCCGCGGCCCGCATCGGCGGACTGGACAAGGTGCTCTACACCGGCCGCAAGCCGCCGCATGCCTGGAAGGGCACGCCGGCCGAGCAGGGCCGCGACCTGGCCGCGCTGAAGGACGAAGTGGTGATCTTCGAAGGCAGCGCCCGCGAGGCCGCCACGCTGTATCCGAAGAACGCCAACGTGGCCGCCACCGTGTCGCTGGCCGGCCTGGGCCTGGACCGCACCTACGTTCGCCTGGTGGCCGACCCGGCCGTGACCGAGAACGTGCACACCGTCGAAGCCGACGGCGCCTTCGGCCGCTTCGAGCTGACCATGCGCAACCAGGCGCTGGCCGCCAACCCCAAGACCTCCGCGCTCACCGTCTACAGCGCCGTGCGTGCGCTGCGCAACCGTGTCGCCGCGGTGGCCATCTGAGACCCTTGCCATGATCTCCAACGAACTCCTCCCCATCAACATCGCCGGCGAATGGCGCCTGGGCGGCGGCGACGTGTACGAGAGCCTGTACCCCGCCAACGGCGAGCCCATCGCCCGCCTGAAGGCCGCGAGCCTCGCGGACGTGGAAGAGGCCATCACCCGTGCCCACCACGCCTTCAAGACCAGCGGCTGGGCCCAGAAGCTGCCGCACGAGCGCGCCTCGGTGCTGCACCGCGTGGCCGCCCTGATCCGCGAGCAGGCCGAGGACCTGGCGCAGAAGCAGCGCCTGGACAACGGCAAGCCCATCAGCGAGACCCGTGCCCTGGTCGCCAGCGCCGCTGGCACCTTCCAGTTCTTCGCCGCCGCGCTGGAGACGCTGGAAGACACCATCACGCCCTCGCGCGGCCCCTTCGTCACGATGAGCGTGCACGAGCCCATGGGCGTGGTGGCCGCCATCACGCCGTGGAACTCGCCCATCGCCAGCGAGGCGCAGAAGCTCGCGCCGGCCCTGGCCGCGGGTAACGCGGTGGTGGTCAAGCCCGCCGAAGTCACGCCGCTGATGGCGCTGGAACTGGCCCGCATCTGCGAGGCGGCCGGCGTGCCCAAGGGCATCGTCAGTGTGCTGCCGGGCAAGGGCTCGGTGATCGGCGACGCCATCACCAAGCATCCGCTGGTCAAGCGCGTGTCCTTCACCGGCGGCACCACCACCGGCAAGCACATCGCCCACATCGCGGCCGACAAGATGATGCCGGTGTCGCTGGAACTGGGCGGCAAGTCGCCCACCATGGTGCTGGAGGACGCCGACCTGGACCACGCGGTGGCCGGAGTGCTCTACGGCATCTTCAGCTCCTCGGGCGAGTCGTGCATCGCGGGCTCGCGCCTGTTCGTGGCGCGCAGCATCTACGACGAGTTCGTCACCCGCCTGGCCGAAGCCGCCAAGCTGCTGCGCGTGGGCGACCCGGCCTCGGAGCGCACGCAGATGGGCCCGCTCATCACCGCCAAGCACCGCGAGAGCATCGAGCGCTACGTGGCGCTGGGCGTGTCCGAGGGCGCGCATATCCGCACCGGCGGCGTGCGTCCGCACGGCGAGGGCCGCGACAACGGCTACTTCTATACGCCCACCATCCTCGAAGGCCTGACGAACAACGCCCGCACCACGCAGGAAGAGATCTTCGGCCCGGTGCTGGTGGCCATGCCCTTCGACAGCGAGGAGAAGCTGATCGAGGAGGCCAACGACAGCGTGTACGCGCTGGCGGCCGGCGTGTGGAGCCGCGACTTCAAGCGCGCCTGGCGCCTGGGCCGCGCGGTGCAGGCCGGCACCGTGTGGGTCAACACCTACAAGCAGTTCTCCGTCTCCACGCCCTTCGGCGGCTGGCGCGACTCGGGCCTGGGCCGCGAGAAGGGACGCGAGGGCATCTTCCAGTACATGGAGCAGAAGAGCATGTACTGGGGCACCAATGAACAACCTCTGCCCTGGAGCAAGTGACATGAGCGTTTTGGGCATCGACCAGATCACCTACGCGGCGGACGACCTTCCGACCTGCCGCACCTTCTTCCAGGACTGGGGCCTCGCGCTCAAGTCCGAGAGCGCGGACGAACTCGTCTTCGAGTGCCTCAACGGCTGCCGCGTGCTGGTGGCCGCCCTCGCCAAGCCCGGCCTGCCGCCGGCGATGGAAGAGGGCCCGACCCTGCGCGAAGTGGTGTGGGGCGTGCAGAGCAATGCCGACCTCGACCGCTACGCCGCCGCGATCCAGGACGCGCCGGGCTTCTTCGACGCCGAAGTGGACGGTGCCCGCCGCATCGGCTGCATCGACCCCAACGGCCTGGCGGTGCGCCTGCAGGTCACGCGCAAGCGCGACATCGAGGTCGACTGCGGCGCGATGAACACCTGGAGCACCAAGGCCCGCATCAACCAGCCCGCGCCCATCTACGAGCGCGCCACGCCGATCGAGGTCGGCCATGTGGTGTTCTTCACCAACGACGTCGCCGCCACCAGCGCCTTCTATCGTGATCACTTCGGCTTCGTGAGTTCCGACAGCTACCCCAACCGCGGCGCCTTCATGCGCTGCGCGCCGGACGGCGGTCACCACGACCTGTTCCTCCTGCAGCTGCCCTCGGGCAAGCGCGGCCTGAACCACGTGGCCTTCACCGTGCGCGACATCCACGAGGTGTTCGGCGGCGGCCTGCACTTCTCTCGCCAGGGCTGGGACACGCAGCTGGGCCCGGGCCGCCATCCGGTGTCCTCCGCCTACTTCTGGTACTTCAAGAACCCGGCCGGCGGCCTGATCGAGTACTACGCCGACGAGGACCAGCTCACCGCCGACTGGCAGCCGCGCGAGTTCGAGCCCGGCCCGACGGTGTTCGCCGAATGGGCCGTCGATGGCGGCCTGGACGGCAACACCCGTCGCCAGAAGAACGCCGAAGGCCCGAAGGGCGCCTTCCTCACCGAAAAGAAATAACTGAACCGGAACCGCAGCAAGCCATGACCCGTCTTTCCGTTCTCGCCAAGTCCCTCGCCGCTTCCTTCGCCTTGGCGCTGGCCTTCGCCCCCGCACATGCGCAGACCGATGCGCAGAAGCAGCTGGCCTCCGGCCCCTTCAACATCGTCTCGCCCTTCCCGGCGGGCGGTCCCGTCGACACGCTGGCGCGCGTCCTGGCCGAGGGCCTGAACAAGCGCTACGGCCAGGTGGCCGTGGTGGAGAACTCGGCTGGCGCAGCCGGCAACATCGGCATGGACAAGGTCAAGCGCGCCAAGGGCGATGGCCACACGCTGCTGGTGGTGCCTGCGGGCAACCTCACGATCAACCCGACGCTGATGCCGAACTTCCCGTTCAACGTCGAGAAGGACTTCGTGGCCGTGACCATGCTGGCCAAGGCGCCCAACGTGGTGGTGGCTTCGCCCGGCGCCGGTATCAAGAACGCGAAGGACCTGGTCGCGCAGGCCAAGGCCAAGCCTGGCGCGCTGTCGTACGCCTCGCCCGGCGTGGGCAGCGGCCTGCACCTGGCCGGCGAACTGTTCAAGCAGCAGACCGGCACCGACATGCTGCACGTGGCCTACAAGGGCACGGCGCCGGCCCTCACCGACACGGTCGGCGGCATCGTGCCGCTGATGTTCACCAACCTGCCGGCCGCGCTGCCCTTCATCCAGAGCGGCAAGCTGGTGGCCATCGGCATCACCGAGGCGCAGCGCTCGCCGGTGGCGCCCAACATCCCGACGCTGGCGGAGCAGGGCATCCAGGGCGTGAACGTGACCTCGTGGTATGGCCTGCTGGCCCCCGCCGGCACGCCCGCGCCGGTGGCCGAGCAGCTGGCCAAGGACGCGGCCGAGATCCTCGCCACCGCCGACGTGCAGGAGAAGCTCAAGGCCCAGGGCATGACCCAGTCCACGATGACGCCGGCGGCCTTCGCCAAGGCGATGAAGGAAGAGACGGCCGTGTGGAGCGGAATCATCAAGTCGCGCCACATCGTGGCCGAATAAGAAGGAAGACGGAGACATGAGCAGCAACAAGACCATCGGCATCGTCGGCGCCGGCATCGGGGGCCTGGCGGCCGCCATCGCCCTGCGCCGCGCCGGCCACGACGTGATCGTGTTCGAGCAGGCGAAGCAGTTTGCCCGCGTCGGCGCCGACATCAACCTCACGCCCAACGCGGTGCGTGCGATGGACGGCCTGGGCATCGGCGAAGCGGCCCGTGTGACAGCGGCGCGGCCCTCGCACCGCATCAGCCGCAGCTACGACAGCGGCGAGGAAACCTCGCGCCTGGAGATGGCCGAGACCGCCGAGCAGAAGTACGGCGCGCCCCAGCTCACCATCCACCGCGCCGACCTGCTGGCCGCGCTGGCGGAGCTGTTCCCGGCCGAGCGCGTGCAGCTGGGAAAGCGTGCCCAGAGGATCGTGCAGAACGACGAGGGCGTCGAGCTCAGCTTCGAGGACGGCAGCGTCGCGCAGCTGGCCGCGCTGATCGGCGCCGACGGCATCCACTCGGTGGTGCGCACCGCGATGTTCGGTGCCGAGAGCCCGCGCTTCACCGGCATCGTGGCCTACCGCGCCGTGGTGCCGGCCGACCGCCTGCAGGGCGTGCCCAACCTGGGCGCCTTCACCAAGTGGTGGGGCCCGAACCCGCAGAGCCAGATCGTCACCTTCCCGCTCAACCGCGGCAAGGACATCTTCATCTTCGCCACCACGCCGCAGGACACCTGGCACCTGGAATCGTGGACCGCGCCGGGCAGCGTCGACGAGCTGCGCGACCAGTACAAGGACTACCACGGCGAGGCCCGCGCGCTGCTCGACGCCTGCGACACCGTGCTGAAGACCGCGCTGTACGAGCGCGATCCGATGCCCTCGTGGACGCAGGGCCGCCTGGCGCTGCTGGGCGATGCCGCGCATCCGATGCTGCCCTTCATGGCGCAGGGCGCCGGCATGGCCATCGAGGACGCGGTGGTGCTCGCGCGCCATCTCGAAGGCGTGGCCGTGCAAGACATTCCCGCGGCGCTGCGTCGCTACGAGCGCGCCCGCCTGCCGCGGACCAGCCAGGTGCAGCTGGGCTCGCGCGGCAACAACTGGCTGCGCGAAGGCGGCAATGCCGACTGGGTCTACGGCTACGACGCCTGGGCCGTGCCGCTCGCCAGCGAAGAAGAAACCGAAGCGAGCGTGGCATGAGCGAGGGCGGCAAGCTCCTGCTGACGGTGGTGCTCAAGCACCACCCCGGCCTGACCCTGGACGACGTGCAGGCACGCATGAAGGCCAGCGACTGGTGGGAGTCCTTCCCGCCCGAGGGCTGCCGTATCGTCTCCTGGACCGTGGCCATGGGCCTGGGCCAGATCCTGACGCTGGAGCTGCCGCCCGAGAAGCTTCCGCTCGTGAACCTGGAGCTGGAGCGCCGCGCCTGGGGCGTGTTCAGCACCGAGTGCTACCCCAGCTACGACTTCGTGCCGGTTCGCGAACGCATCCGCGAACGCGTTCGCAACGGCGGCCAGTGAGCCGCGACCAAGACAAGAGTTCAACCGCCCACCGATGGAGAGCCACATGACCGACCGCTACCTCGATCAACACCAGGCGCGCAAGCGCACCCCCACCACCTACGAAGACCTGCTGGGCGACGCCATCGAGCGCGCCTACGGCAGCGGCGTGCATGACCTGCCCGGCCTGGTGCAGGCGCTGAACGACAGCGGCCTGGCCAGCCCCAGCGGCAAGGAATGGACCGAGGAGGTCTACCGCCAGGAAATCGCCGACCTGGCCAACCAGTCCGCCTGAAGCGCGCGCCCCACGAAGGAATCAACATGACCACCATCGCCATCCACGCCGACCCGGTCGACCAGCTGCTCGAAGTCGGCTTGAAAGACCTCTGGTATCCGCTGTGCCCCACCTCCTTCATCAAGGAGAAGCCCGTCTCGCTGCGCCGCCTGGGCCGCAAGCTTGCCCTGTGGCGCGACCACCAGGGCGTGCTGCACGCCCTGGAAGATCGCTGCCCGCACCGTGGCGCGCCGCTCTCGCAGGGCGTGATCCTGGGCGACCGCCTCTCGTGCCCCTACCACGGCGTGGAAGTGCGCTGCGACGGCACCGTGACCCGCGTGCCCGGCAGCCCTGGCTGCAAGCTCGAAGGCTCGCGCCCCACCTTCCACTTCCACGTGAAGGAAGCGGCCGGCGCCGTGTGGCTCTACAACAGCCGCGAGCCCGTGGACGAGCCGCCGCCGCTGGTGCTGCCCGAGCAGCTGACCAACGACGACGAGTACGGCCACTTCCTGTGCTACACCGAGTGGAAGGGCGACTACCGCTACGTGCTGGACAACGTGATGGACCCGATGCACGGCACCTTCCTGCACAAGCAGTCGCATTCGATGGCCGAGGGTGACTCGCATGCCAAGTTCGGCATCCGCGCCACCGACACCGGCTTCGTGTTCGAGAAGGAAGGCCAGCGCAACGTCAACTTCGACTGGACCGAATGGGCCGACACCGGCGTGCACTGGATGCGCCTGGAGATCCCGTACCCGAAGACCGGCGGCCCTGGCGGCAACTTCATCATCGTGGGCAGCTACACGCCCATCTCGCCCTCGCTGTCGGCGGTGTTCCACTGGCGCTGCCGCAAGCTCCCCAAGGGCTGGGAGCGCGACACCTGGCGCTTCCTCTACCAGAACCGCCTGGAAGCGCGCCACTGGCACGTGCTGGAGCAGGACCGCCGGATGCTCGAGGACATGGAACCCGATGCCAACCAGCACGAGAACCTGTACCAGCACGACCTGGGCGTCGTGCGCCTGCGCCGCCACCTCAAGGGCCTGGCGCAGCAGCAGGTCGACGCGCAGCAGCAGAAGGCCGCGGCCTGAGGATGAGCACGGTGCACGTGAAGCGCGTCGTCTGCGAAGCCGTGCCGGACCTGCCGCACGCCAGCTGGTCCAACGCGCTGGTGGTGGGCCAGGAGGTGGTGCTGTCGGGCCAGACTGGCCACCCCGCGACGCGCAACGCCGCACAGGAAGGCAAGCCGCTGCGTGCCTACGAGCAGACGCTGGTGGTGCTCAAGAAGATCCAGGCGCTGCTCGAAGCGGCAGGCGGCGGCGTGCACAACATCCTCAAGCTGGTGGTGTATGTCACCGACATTTCCGACAAGGACGAAGTGGGGCGCGCGAGGCGCGACTTCTTCGGCCAGGGGCCGTACCCGGCCTCCACGCTGGTGGCGGTGAGCGCCCTGGTGTTCCCCGAACTGCGCGTCGAGATCGACGCCACCGCGCGGCTGGACGTGGACCTGCGTAGCGCCGCTCTCTGATTCCCTGATTTCTGTCCCGAGGTTCCGCCATGTCATCCCCCACGCTGAAAGCCCTGGTCCACACCATGCGCCACGAGGCCGACGGCATCGTCAGCGTCGAGTTCCGCCCGGCCTCGCCGGAGGTGGACTTCCCCGCCTTCGAGGCCGGCTCGCACATCGACCTGCACCTGCCCAACGGCCTGGTGCGCAGCTACTCGCTGTGCAACCCGGCCAGCGACCGCCAGCGCTACGTGGTGGGCGTGCTCAACGACAAGAAGAGCCGCGGCGGCTCGCGCTACGTGCACCAGCAGCTGCGCGTGGGCAGCACCATCGAGATCTCGCATCCGCGCAACAACTTCGCGCTGCAGGAAGGCGCCGAGCGTTCGGTGCTGGTGTCCGGCGGCATCGGCGTGACGCCCATCTGGTGCATGCTGCAGCGCCTGGCCGCGCTGGGCCGGCCGGTGGAGATGATCTACTGCGCGCGCAACCGCAAGGAAGCCGCCTTCATCGACGCCATCACCGCGCTGGCGGCGGAGAAGGGCATCGCACTGACCTGGCACTTCGACGAAGAGAAGGGCGCGCCGCCCAACCTCGTGTCGATGCTCGAAGGCAAGGGCGCCGGCAGCCACTACTACTGCTGCGGCCCCACGCCCATGCTGGACAGCTTCGAGAAGAGCTGCGAGCAGCTGGGCTACGCCAATGCGCACATCGAGCGCTTCGCCGCCGTGCACGTGGAGGCACCGGCCGCCACCGAGACCTACGTGGTCGAGTGCGCCAAGAGCGGCAAGAGCGTGGAGGTGCCGCCCGGCAAGTCCATCCTCGACAGCCTGATCGAGGCGGGCCTGAACCCCGACCACAGCTGCAAGGAAGGCGTCTGCGGTGCCTGCGAGACCGTCGTGCTGGAAGCCGGCGAGATCGAGCACCACGACGGCATCCTCACCAAGCTGGAACGCCAGTCGAACAAGACCATGATGATCTGCGTGTCGCGCTGCAAGCGCGGGCCGCTGGTGCTGGACATCTGAGGCGCAAGGCCTCCCGTTTTCCCCACTCTCGTTCCCCAGAAGAATCAATGAAGAAGACTCTCGTGGCGGCTGCCGCCTGCGCAGCCGCGGGCCTCGCCTGCGCCCAATCCAGCGTGACCGTGTTCGGCGTGCTCGATGCAGCCCTGACCTACACCACCGGCTCGGGCCCCGTGTCCACCAGCAAGTGGCAGATGACCAACAGCGCCAACAGCTTCAGCCGCCTCGGATTCCGCGGCACCGAGGACCTGGGCGGCGGCCTGGCCGCAGGCTTCTGGCTCGAAGCTGGCCTGATGAACGACACGGGCAGCGGCTTTCCGACCAACACCAACAACCAGGCCAGCGGCAACCTGGCCAGCGGCGGCCTGACCTTCAACCGCCGCAGCACCGTGAGCCTGTCGGGCCGCTTCGGCGAGCTGCGCCTGGGGCGCGACTACACGCCCAGCTTCTGGAATACGGCGCTGTTCGACCCCTTCGGCACCGGCAGTGGCATCGGCGCGAGCCAGCTCTACTTCACCGGCCTGGGCGGCGTGGCCGCGCCCACCGGCACGCGTGCATCGAACAGCATCGGCTACTTCCTGCCGGCGGGCCTCTCGGGCTTCTACGGCCAGGCCATGTACGCGATGGGCGAGAACGCGTCGAACACCGTGCCCTCGGATGCGCGCCACGACGGCGACTACCTGGGCCTGCGCGTGGGCTGGCAGAACGCCGCCTGGAACGTGGCGCTGGCCACGGGCACCACGAAGTACGCCACCGGCGACCTGCGCGTGTCGAACATCGGCGTGGCCTACACCTTCGCATCGCTGAACAACCTCAAGCTGACCAGCGAGCTGTACGACGAGTCGCTGGGCGAGGTCGATGGCCGCGGCGCGCTGGTGGGCTTCATCTGGCCGGTGGGCCCGGGCGACGTGCGCTTCTCCTACGCCTGGTACGAGCGCGTCCCGGTGGGCGACGTGCCCAAGCCGACCACCTCCAAGGTGTCGCTGGGCTACGTGCACAACCTCTCGAAGCGCACGGCGGTCTACGCGACCGTGGCGCGTATCGCCAACAGCAACGGCGCGTCGCAGGCGCTGACCGGTGCCACCACCTCGCCGAACAGCGCGTCCACGGGCACCGAGTTCGGCGTGCGCCACGCGTTCTGAAGAAATCCATGAAGGAGTAGTGCCATGCAAGCCAGGCAAGCCCGTTGGTACGGCGTGATCACCCTGTTCGTGATCGTCGCCATCTCGTACATCGACCGCATCAACATCGCGGTGCTGATCACCGACAGCGGCTTCCTGCAGCATGTGGGCCTGGAGCGCAGCGACCGCGTGAGCCAGGGCCTGCTGGCGACGGCCTTCATGGTGGGCTACGGCATCTCCTCGGTGGTGCTGACGCCCTTCGCGGCGGCATTGCTGGGCGTGAGGCGCAGCCTGCTCGTGGGCCTCACGCTGTGGGGCGTGGTGACCTTCCTGTCGCCCGCGCTCGACAGCTTCGGCCTGCTGCTGGGCTCGCGCATCCTGCTGGGCATCTCCGAAGGGCCGGTGTTCGCGCTGGCCGGGGCCTACATCAAGGCGCACTTCGAGAGTCGCGAGAACGGCAAGCCCAACTCCTTCGTCAACATGGGCACAGGCCTGGGGCTGGCCATCGGCTTCCCGCTGGTGGGCTTCCTGCTGGCCTCGCACGACTGGCAGACCTCCTTCCACGTGCTGGGCCTCATCAACATCCTGCTGGGCATCCCGCTGGTGCTGGCCTTCGTGCGCATGCCCAAGGTGGACGACTGCCGCGCCCAGGGCGGTGCCGCGGCGCTGGCGCAGGTCGGGCGCATGGTGAGCGGCGCGATGCACACGCGCCACCTGGTGCTGGTGACGCTGCTCACCTCGGCCTTCCTGGCCTACCTCTGGGGCAGCAGCAACTGGCTGCCCAGCTACCTCAAGGAGGCGCGCGGCTTCTCGCTCAAGGAGATGGGCTGGCTCGCCTCGCTGCCGCAGTACGCCACCGTGGTGGCGGTGCTGATCGGCGGCGTGATCATCGACCGCATCCAGCGCAGGAGCGTGCCACTGATGTTCGTGTGGTGCAGCCTGGGCGTGGCCCTGTCGGTGTGGCTGGCCATCGGCACCGAGAGCCGCTACCTGGCAGCCTACAGCCTGATCGCCGCCAACTTCTTCTGGGGCCTGATGAGCCCGGCCATCCCGAGCACGGTGCAGCACTTCTCGCGCCCCGAGCATGTGGCCAGCAGCTACGGCGTGGTCAACGGCGTGGGCAGCCTGGTGGCCGGCTTCATGCCGGCACTGATGGGCATGGTGATCGCTCATGCCAGCACGCCGCGTGCCGGCTTCTTGGCGGGCTTCGGCGCGCTGATCGGCACGCAGGGGGTGGTGGTGCTGTGCGGACTGGTGCTGTGGCTGCGCGAGCGCGGGCCGCAGGAAGAGGCGGCGGGCCACGCCAAGGCCGCCTGAGTCGGCTGGTGCTTCAGGCCGACGGCTTGGCGCGCGTGCTCTTGCGCGCGCGGGCGGGCGCGGGGGACTCGGCCGCGGCCGGCGCAGGCGCGGTGCCTGGCTGCGTCATCTGGTCCAGCGCCAGCAGCCCGTCGACATAGGACACGAAGCGATGGAAATACTCGGGCGAGGTGTCGCGCATGCTCGCCAGCGCCCGGTGCACCAGGTGATGTGAATTGAGTGGGCCGGCCTTGTCCGGTACCTTGGCCAGTGATTGCGTCAGGCGCTTGTTCGCCGACAGTCGCGACCAGGTGCTGCGCAGGTAGCGCAGGGTTTCCAGCTCGCTCGGGCGGCTGTCCAGCGCATCGGCCGGCGAGGGGGCCGGCCGGTTGTGCGACGGCGCGTGCTGGCGGATGTGGTCGAGCAGGGCGCGCATGGGGCTGGCGCCGCGCGGCGCCTTGCTGTCGGCCGAAGCGGCTGCCGGGGGTGCGGACTTCTCGACCTCGCTCGCATACGTCGCCATCAGCGCGGCCAGCTTCTCGTCGAGCAGCCGGCGCGCCTCGCCCTCATGGCTGGCGGCGCGCCGGGCCAGCGATTCGATCATCCGGAAGCGCACCGGGTCCAGCCGCGCATCGCCACGCTCGCGCCAGGCGGCGAGCGTCGCGCTCACGTCGTCGTTCGTCGCCGGGGCTTGCGCGTCGCTCACGAGCTCTTCTTCGTGTTGCCGTGCGTGGAGCGCGGCGTCGGTGCCATCTCCACGCGGCGGTTCTTCGAGCGGCCATCGGCATCCGAGTTGGAAGCCACCGGCTGCTCGGGGCCGAAGGCGGCGGCGAAGATCGAATCGGAGGGAACGCCTTCCTCGATCAGCGTGCGCGTCACCGTCAGCGCGCGCTGCGCAGACAGCTCCCAGTTGTCCGCGAAGGCCTTGCTGCCGCCGCGCACCTGGCGGTCGTCGGTGAAGCCGCTGACCATCAGGATCTCGTCGCGCGAGCGCAGGTAGCCGGCCAGCGGCGCGGCCAGGCTCTTGAGCAGCTGCCGGCCTTCACCCTGCAGCTCGGCCGAGCTGCTCGAGAAAAGCACGTTGCCGCTGATGCCGATGCGCCCATTGACCAGGGTCACGCGGCCCGCCGCGAGCGGGCCGGCCAGCACTTCTTCCAGTGTCTTGAGGCGCTGCGCCTGTTCCTGCCGCTGCTTCACCTCGGCTTCGAGCTTGGTGGTGAGTTCGAGCTGCATGCCGATCACGCACACCAGGATCAGCACGAAGGCGCCCAGCAGGCCCGACATGAGGTCGCCGAAGACGGCCCACACCGGCGCGTTGGCTTCGCTGCCGGCGTCCAGTTCGTCCGTGCCGATGCTCATCTCAGGCCTCGCCGGTGGCGAGCGGGCCGCGGCCATGGCCGCCGGCGCCGATCTGCTGCAGGTCTTCCAGGATCTGCTTCTGCGAGCGGATGCTCAGGTCCACCACCTCGCGCGCCTGCGCCACGTAGTAGTCCAACTGCTCGTCGCTGCGCGCCATGGCCTTGCCCAACGCACCTTCGATGCGCTGCAGCTGCGCCACCATCTTCTCGTTGGCATCGCCGAAGAGCTGCACCGCCGCGCCGAAGGCCTCGCCCAGGCTGGCCACTTCCACCGCGCTGCCGGTGAGTTGCGCGGCCACCGTGCCGAACTGGCCCGTCTGCGCCTGCACCTGCTCGCCGAAGTCCTTGCCCACGCGCTGCAGCAGCTCGGAGGAATTCGTCACCAGCGCATCGATGGCCGTGCGCTGCTCGGTGGCGGCATGGTTGATGGCACCCAGCAGCGTCTCCAGCGTCTGCAGGATGGCGGCGCGCTCTTCCAGCAGCGTGTTGTCGCGCTCCATGCTGTCCGACAGCTTCTGGCGAAGCTGCGCCATCACCTCGGCGGCGGCGCGCGGCGCCTCGGAGGCGGCCTGCACCAGCTGCGCGATCTCGCCGATGGTGGCGCGGGCGTGTTCCTGCGACTGCGCGGCCATGCGGTCGGCCGTTTGCGAGAGGGTCTCGCAGATGCGCTCCTGCTGCGCGAGGTTCTTCGCGCCGGCGTCCTGCCAGTGCTGATCCAGGCCGGAGGCCAGGCCTTGCAGCGATTCCGTCCAGGCCGAGAGGCGCGCTTCGTCGCGCGAAGCCAGCGCGTCCTGCTGGCGCACGTGGGACTCGTCCATGGTGCGCAGCAGCGCGGCGGAATGCGATTCGAAGCTGGCGGCGGCCGTGCGCAGGGCGTCCTGCGTGCTGGCCGAGAGCGCCTCGTTCGTCTGCTGGTGCAGGGCGAGCGCGCCGCTCCAGCTGCCGTTGACCTGCTCCACCGAGGACTGCAGATGCGTGGACACCTGCTCCAGCGTCGAGGCCAGGTTGGCCGACACGCCCTGCAGCGTGGACGCGAGCTGCGTGCCGATGCCTTCCGCGTTGGCTTCGAGACGGCTGGAGACGGTCTCGACGGTGGTCTCCAGCTTGGCCGAGATGCCATCGACCGTCGTGTCCAGCTTCGACGACACGCCATCCAGCGTCGCATCGAGCTTGGTGGACACGCCGCCGAGCGTCGCGTCGAGCCTGGTGCCGACGGCGCCGAGCGTCATGTCCAGCTTCGACGACACGCCATCCAGGGTCGTGTCCAGCTTGGTCGACACGGCGTCCAGCGTCGAATCGAGCTTGCCCGAGACGCGCGTCAGCGTGCCTTCCAGTGTGGACGAGACGCCGCCCAGCGTCGTTTCCAGCCGCGTGCTCACGCCATCGAGCGTCGACTCGAGCTTGGTGTTCACCCGGCCCAGCGTGTCGCCCAGCTGCGAGGACACGTCGCCCACCGCGGACGCCAGCTGCGTCGACACGGTCCGCACCAGCGATTCCGAGCCCTGCTCGAAGGTGCTGGCGATGCCGGCCATGGTGCTGTGCACCACCGGCTCGATCACTGCACCGGCGGCGCGGGCGCTTTCACGCAGGCTCTCGTTGAGCGACTGGCCCACCGAGGCGGCCAGGTCGGAGTAGGCGGTGGCCGCCTTGTGGTGGAAGGCGTCCTGGCCGGCGAGCAGGCGCTCGTTCATGGCCCGGTTCTGCTGCTCCAGCGTGGCCATCATGGCCTGCAGGCGGTCCACCAGCGCGGGCATCACCTCGCTCTGGCGCTGCAGCAGCTTGAAGGATTCCTCGCGCTGGTGCGCCAGCGAGAACACGCGCAGGCCGGTGCCGATGCGTGCATCCAGCTGCTGCGCGGCCTGCAGGCGCTCGCGCCGGCACAGGGCCGACAGCAGCCCCAGCATGGCCGAGCCGGCGATGCCCGCCAGCGAGGTGCCGAAGGCCAGCCCCAGTCCCTGCACGGGCGCGGCCAGCGTGGAACGCACCGCCTGCAGGTCCGAGGCGCTCTGCAGCGCGCTGCCGGTGCCCTGCAGCGTGACCACCATGCCCAGGAAGGTGCCCAGCATGCCCAGCAGCACCAGCAGGCCCGTGAGGTAGGGCGCGAGCGCCGGGCCCGGCAGGCCGGTGCGTTCGCCCTCGATGCGCAGGCGCACCGCGTTGCGCAGCGAGGGATGCAGGCGGTCGAGCCAGGGGCCGAGCCCGGTGGCAGGCTGCGGCAGGCCGGCCTCGTCGGCGAGCGTGTCGCGCAGGCTGTCGGTGGCCTGCTGGTAGCCGCGAAGCTCCCAGGCGCCCAGGAGATAGAAGGCGGCGATGACCAGGATGACCATCAGGGCCAGCGGGTTGCTGGCGAGGTAGCCGGCGCCGGCCCAGCCGATGGCGGCGAGGCCCGCTGCGAAGGCGAGGGTGCGGAAGAGGGACGGTCGGTTCATGTGCGAAGAAGGTCGCGCGGATGAAGGGGGGTGGCGCGAAGGGCTTCCATCAGCCCTTCCACGGGTTGGAATCGGATCTCCAGCTCGGCCAGGAGCACGGCCTGCGCGTCGCGGCAGAAGCGCGGCAGCCAGGACTCCGGCGCGGCCTGCGGGGGCTCGGCGGCCGCCGCTTCCTCCGCCTGCAGGCGGTGGTGCTTGCGCAAGCGATGAAAGTGCTTCTCGAGCATGCCGGGCACCAGGCCCAGGAGGCGGCGCTCCTGCTCGCCCAGCACCTGTTCCATCACGCCGTCGAGCGAGGCGAGGCGGGCCGTCTCGGGCGACTGCGCCGCCAGGCGTGCGCGCAATTGCTCGCGCAGCGGGGCCACGGCCACTTCCATGCCGAGCTGCCGGGCCTGGTAGCGCAGGCGATAGGGCGTGAAGTCGCCTTCCTCGGCCACCGGCACGGGCGGCGGCGGTGGTTCGTAGGGCTGGTTGCGCGACAGCAGCACGCCGCGCGAGGCGGCAGGCCTGGCCGGCGCGGGCGGGGCGAACAGGTTGTCCTCGGCGATGGCCTTGGCCTGCGCGGCCCGCACGCGCACGCACTCGCCTTCCTCGGCGCGGGCCGAGGAGGGGCGTGCTGCGGCCGAAGGCGCGCTCGCCGCGGGCAGGGGGGCGCCATTCAACGCCGCAGAGAGCGAGATGGCATCCGCCCAACCGAGCCACTGGCTCAGTCGATCCGCGAAAGCTTGTTGGGATTCGGGTACTTCGGCCTCGTTGAGGCGGGCGAGCAAGCGAATCAGCGCCGGGCCGGTGAAGACTGTGCGCCGCTGTGACACTTTCAGCTTGCTGCCGGTGGGAAGATCAACCCGCCATTTTATCCGACCGGCACCCCGTTTCCGGAGGGCGCACGCCCCGTTACCAATGGGGAACCGTGGCCTGCAGCAGTTCCTGGACGACCTGCACGCGCATGGGCTGGCGCCGCCGCGGCGCGTGGATCAGGTGGGCCGTCTGCGCCGGGCCGGTCCAGCGAGGCAGCAGGCGTACCAGTTGGCTCTCGCGCAGCAACTCGTTCACCATCCAGCTGGGCTGCAGGGCGATGCCGGCGCCGGCCTGCACTGCCTCCAACAGGGCGACGGCGCTGTTGATGCGGTAGCGCGAGGCCAGCTCCAGCCGCAGGGCGCCGTCGGGGCCGTCCAGCGTCACCGCGTCGCCGGGGCTGGCATAGCGGAGGTAGTCGTGCCCGGCCAGTTCCTGCGGGCGCCGGGGCTTGCCGCGCCGCTGGAGGTACTCGGGCGAGGCCACCAGCCAGCGCGGCCACACGGCCAGGGGTTGGGCCACGCGGTCCTGCGGCAGCGCGCCGCCGATGCGCACGGCCAGGTCGATGCGCTCCTGCACCGGGTCGACGAAGCGGTCGTCCAGCATCAGCTCGATCTGCAGCTGCGGATGCTGGGCCAGGGCCTGCAGCATCAGGCGGTTCAGGCGCAGCTCGCCCAGCGCCACCGGCGCCGAGACGCGCACCAGGCCCTGGGCCTCGCGCCGGCGCTGGCCCAACTCGGCCACGGCCTCGTCGTAGTCCTCCAGCAGGCGGCGGGCACTGTCGAGGAAGCGCAGGCCTTCGTCGGTGGGCGTGGCACGGGTGCTGCTGCGCTCCAGCAGGCGCACGCCCACCGACTGCTCCAGCGCGGCGACCAGCTTGCTGATCGTGGGCTGGGTGGTGTGCAGTTCGCGCGCGGCGGCCGAGAGGCTGCCGAGTTCGACTGCGCGCACGAAGGCATTCATGGCCTTGAGCTGGTCCATCGAGTCATTCCGTTATCGAAGAGGTGGTCTTCGATTCTGCCTTCTAGGCAATGAATGAGGAATGGGAAAAAGTGGAACCCTGTTTCACACCCATCCATCGATTCCATGAACCATCGACTCAAACACCTGGCCCTGGCCCCCTTGCTTGCAGGGGCGCTCCATGCCGCGGATGCCCAGACGCACTGGGCTGCCACCTGGATCGCACCCGCGCAACCGCTGTGGGGCCCCGGCTTCGTGCTGCCGCTGGGCATGCCTGAACAGCTGGAGAACACCACCGTGCGCCAGTTCCTGCGCGTCAGCGTGGGCGGCGAGCGGGTGCGCATCGTGGTGGACAACCGCCATGGCGACCAGCCCCTGGAGGTCGGCCGCGCCGTGGTGGCGCTCGACGATGAGCGTGCCGGCGGCCTGCCGGTGCGCTTTGCGGGCGCCGGGCACGTGAGCGTGGCGGCCGGCGCGCGTGCCATCAGCGATCCCGTCGACCTGCCGGTGGCGGCAGCCGCGCGGCTTCGCGTGGACCTCTACCTGCCCAGGCGCACGCGCATCGCGGGCTTCCACTGGGATGCGCACGACCGCACGCTGCTGATGCCGGGCGACATGGCAGGCCGCCTCGCGCCGCAGGGCGCACAGGCGCTGTCGACGCGCGCCTTCCTGTCCTCGGTGCTGGTCGAGTCGGCGCGCCGGCCGCAGGCCGTGGTGGCGCTGGGCGATTCGATCACCGACGGCAACGGTTCCACGCCCGGCGCTGACCACCGCTGGCCCGACTTCCTCGCGCAGCGGCTGGCGCCCCAGGGCGTGGCGGTGCTCAACGCCGGCATTTCCGGCAACCGGCTGCTGCGGCACGGCATGGGCGAGGCCGGCCTCGCGCGCCTTGGGCAGGATGCACTGCTGCAACCCGGCGTGCGCAGCGTGATCGTGCTGCTGGGCACCAACGACATCGGCTGGCCGGGCGGACCCTTTGCGCCGGGCGAGACCGTGCCCAGTCTCGATGAGCTGGCGGCGGGCTTTCGCCAACTGGTGGCGCAGGCGCGCTTGAATGGTGTGCGCGTTGTCGGCGCCACCGTCCCGCCCTCGGAGGATGCGTTGAAGGGCACGCCGCTGGAAGGGCACTACAGCCCGGCCAAGGACGCGGCGCGGCAGGCGCTCAACACGTGGATCCGCGAAAGCGGCGCCTTCGATGCGGTGGTGGACTTCGACCGCGTGCTGCGCGATCCGTCCCGCCCGTCGCGCCTGCGCGCGGACTATGACTCGGGCGATCACCTGCATCCCGGCGACGCGGGCTATCGCGCCATGGCGCAGGCGGTGGATCTGGAGCTGCTGCTGGGTTCCGGCGCACACTGATCCTGATCCGCGTGCCACGACGACGAAAAGCCCTCCGCCAAGACGCCTTGGTCGGAGGGCTTTCGCGATTCCGGGGTACCACGAGGGCTTGGCCGGGATCGTGCGCCCAGTGTGCGCGGGCTGCGCAGCCGGCGGCGTGCGGCGGTTGCGGATACTTCATGCAAGCCGCGGCTGACAGGGCGTCGGATCGGAGGCCGGAGGCTCAGGCCACCTCGACCACCACCGCCGCTCCCATGTCCCCCGCCGCGCAGCCGGTGAAAAGGCCCACGCCGCCGCCGGCCATCGCCAGCGCCTGTGCCAGCTCGGCGATCGCGCGCAGGCCGGTGGGCGCCTGCGGATGGCCGTAGATCAGGCTGCAGCCCAGGGGATTCATGCGCTCCAGCGGGATGCTTGTCTCGCGGTGCAGCCAGAGGTCGTTCACCGCAAAGGGGTTGTGGGTGGTGACGGCCTTCAGCTCGTCGGCACGCCTGCCGGCCTGCGCGAGCGCCTTCTGCGCCGCAATGGCCGGTGCCTTGGGCATGCGGCCCTTCTCGGCACGCGCGAAGGCGGCCGACAGCAGGCGCACCACCGGCTGGCCGCCGGCCAGGCGCTCGGCCGTCCTGCGGCTGGTGACGATGGCGCCGGCGCTGCCGTCGGCCGGATGGGTCTGGGTGCCGGGCGTGATGACGCCGCCGGGCCTGGCGGGCGCGAGCTTGGCGAGGCCCGCAGCGCTGTATTCGCTCACGCCTTCGTCGGCTTCGAGCACCGTCTTCGACTTGCGCGACTCGATGACGATGGGCCGCAGGTAGCGTTTCTGCAGCGCGCGGTCGTCGCGCAGTGCGTCCTGGTACTGCGAGAAGCGCAGCAGCGTCAGCTCGTCGCACTGCTCGCGGGTGAAGCCGCCATCGGCCGCCGTGCATTCGGCCGTGTAGAGCATCGACTCGGACGTCCACGGATCGGCCGCGAAGGAATCCAGCACCCAGTTCGTCGTGAGCGGGGCGCCGCCCATGCCGGCGCTGCGCGGATACACCAGCAGCGGGCCGTTGCTGGTGCGATCGGTTGTGACCACCAGCTGCGTCTGCCCCTCGCCCAGCTGCGAGGCGGCCGCCGCCTGTGCGAGGCAGGCCACCGCGGTGGCGCAGGCCTGCGCGATGGCCGGGCCGCCGATGCCCGTCATGCCCAGGCGCGCGGCGATCCACGGCGGCGCGTAGAAGGTGTTGGGCTGCGGGATGGTGGTGCCCAGCACCAGCTGGCCGGTCTCCGCGGGGTCGTAGCTGACGGCTTGCAGCGCATCGCGCGTGACCTGCACCGCGAGATCCAGCGCGGACACGTCGGCCGCGGCGCCCTGCCAGCGAATGAAAGGCGAACTCCAGAGGAGGGGAAGGGGAATGCAGGCGTCGTCGAAGCGCATGGGTTCAGCTTTCTTGGATCGAGGTCACAGCGCAATGACACGCGCATCGGGCTGCGCGGCATGCAGCGCCTCGACCTCGGCTGCGCGGCGGTTCAGCACCGCGCGCTGGTTGATGTAGCCCTTGTCGGTGATCTCGCCCGCCTCCATGGCGGGCATGTCCTCGAGCAGCAGGGCGCGGGCGGGGCATTGCGAGGAGCCGACGTTGCCGGCGCGCATCTCGCGCAGCGCCTTCAGCACGTGGGCGCGTACCTCGTCGCGGTCGGCCTCCCGGCCCTGCGGCGAGAGGAACACCAGCAGGCCGATCTCGTGGCGGTCGTGTCCGGTGATGACCGCGTCCGCCGCAAAGGGCGACATGGCGCTCACCGCGCGCAGCCGCAGCGTGCCCACCGACACCCAGGTGCCGGTGGTGAGCTTGAAGTCCTCGGCCACGCGGCCGTCGAAGGCGATGCCGCGCGAGGGATCTTCCGGGTCGACCAGCCGGCCGGCGTCGCCGATGCAGTAGAAGCCCTCGTCGTCGAAGGCTGCGGCCGTGAGTTCGGGTGCGTTGCGGTAGCTCGCGAACACCTGCGGGCCTTTCACCCGCATCTCCAGCTTGCCGCCGTTGGGCACCAGCTTGACCTCGCAGCCGGGCAGCGGCAGGCCGATGCAGCCGGCGCGCTCGATCTGCCAGTGCACCGTGGTGATGGCCGGCGAGGTCTCGGTGGCACCCCACGCGGAGGTGAACCACACCGGCCGCTCTCGCACCGAGCGCGCGACTTTCTCCAGGCGCTCCCAGGTGCTCTGCGGCAGGGCGGCGCCGGCGTAGAAGATCCCGTCCAGGCGCTCGAACACCTCGCGTGCGGCCTGCGCGTCCTGTTCCAGGTAGGGCAGCAGCATGTCGAAGCCGCGCGGCACGTTGAAGTGGAAGTTGGGCCGCACCTCGCGCAGGTTGGCCAGGGTTTTCTCGATCAGGCCGGGCGCCGGGCGCCCCTCGTCGATGTAGAGCGAGCCGCCGTGGGCCAGCACCATGTTGAAGTTGTGGTTGGCGCCGAAGGTGTGGCTCCAGGGCAGCCATTCGAGCAGCACCAGCGGGCGCTGCGCCAGGAAGGGCCAGACCTGCGCGATCTGCTGCTGGTTGGCGCACAGCATGCGGTGCGTGTTGACCACCACCTTGGGCAGGCCCGTGGAGCCGCTGGTGAGCAGGTACTTGGCCTCGGTCTCGGGGCGGACCACGGCGGCCAGGCGGGCGACCATCGGGCCCTCGGGCTTGGTGTCCAGCTCCTCGAAGTCACGCCCTCGCGCGGCCTTGCCGGCGTTGCGGCTGAAGTAGCGCGGCGCATCGCCGCGCCAGGCATCGAGCGCCGTGCCGTACACGCCGGCGTCGGCGGCATACACCAGCGCGGGGTCCAGCATGTCGAGGATGCCGAGGATCTTGTCGTGCTCCTTCGCCAGTCGGGTATACGCGCTGGAGACCGTGCAGCTCACCCGCCCGATGTACATGGCCGCCAGCGAGAGCAGGGCATGGTCGATCGCGTTGTCCGAGACGATCACCACCGGCTTGCCCTCGGGCAGGTCCAGCCGCAGCAGCCCCTGCGCGATGCGGCCTACCTTCTCGCGGGTCTGCCGGTAGCTCAGGCGCACCCACTGGCCGTCGGTGCCGCGCTCGGCCAGGAACAGGGCGTCGGGGGTGGCGATGCTCCAGTGGTCCAGCCAGTCGCCGATGCAGCGGTCGAAGGGTTGGAGCGGCTGAGTGCTGCGCACGATGAAGGAGCCGTCCGCCCGCGCTTCGCGCGTGACGCCGGGCGGTGCAAGGGCGCCTTCGAGGCCCAGGAGGGATTGGCTCATGCGGGGCGGAGAGGATATGGACGGGGTCGTCGGCACGGAACGCGCCGTCGCAGGCATGTTCCATACACTTGTGTATTGACAGTCTAGGCGCCACCCCAGCGATCACTGCCTAGGGTTTGCCCGCCCGCGGGCGCGAACTACCTGCCGGCGGCCAGCAGCGTCGCGGCCACGAACTCGCGGCGGCGTGCCTTGTCGTCGGTCGAGCCCTGATTGCGGAAGAGCGATTCGGACTGCATGTAGCAGTACAAGAGGAAGGCGCGCGACTTCGCCTCGGCCGCGGCGAAGCCCAGGTTGGCGAAGCACTCTTCCAGGTAGGTCAGGCGCTTGGCGTCCACCGCGTCCACCACCCGCCGCGCCATCTCGTCGCGCCGCGCCCAGGCGCGGATCGCCAGTTCCACCGAGGCGCCCTTGAGGGCCGCGCGGCCGTGGAAGGGCAGTTCCACCAGCTCGCGGATCAGCTCCTGCGCCTGCACGCCTTGCTTGCGGTAGCGGGCGATGATCTGCTCGGTCTGCTCCTCCTGCCAGCCCAGCAGCACCCGCTTGAGCAGGTCGTCACGGTCGGCGAAGTGCCAGTAGAAGCTGCCCCGCGTGACCTCCATGATCTTGGCCAGCACGTCGACCCGCACCGCGTCGATGCTGCGGTGAATCAGCAGCTCGGTGGCGGCGCGGATCCAGTCCTCGGGCGTGAGCTGGTTGCGCTCGGGCTTGGCGGCACGGGCGCGCGCGGGGCGCTTGGCGGGGCTGTGGGAGGAGGTTGTGGGGGGCATGCGGGATCATAGTGCTGGGGATGCGACGCCTGATCATCAGTACATCCCTGTATGGCCCTAACCCCCTACAACCGACCATCCAGCCTGTTGATTCGTCCTGTCGTTCTCGTATTCCCACCGCGTGCCGCAAGCGTCGCAGCGGTAGCTGGTGACGGTGACCGTGTGGCCATCGCTGCGCTCGACCTTGCGACTGGACACCTGGACGAGTTCTGCATGTCCGGGTGCACGGCGCCAGTTGCGCTGGATCGCGGAACATGAGGCGCACAGATCCATCTTGTTCAGCTTCTCTCGTCGGTTGGCTGCATTGGTCATACGGCTTCAGGTCTGTCTGCGGGTCGGGAGGCAGCCATGCTAGCAAGACGAGGGAATCCGTTCGATGGGATCCGAGATTCTGTCGAAAGGCAGAATGCGGCAACGGCCGATGTCTGCCTCAGCGGCTCGAATGCGCGGCTTCAATACGATATATACGGCGCGCGTTCTCGACAAACAGCTTTGCCCTCTCCTCGGCGCCAAAACCGGAGACGCATGAGGCGAAGCCGTCGAAGATGTGCTGGAACGACGCGCACAGGCTGTCCACGGGGTAGTTGCTGCCGAACATGCAGCGGTCGACACCGAAGAGCTCGATCACCTCCAGCACAATGCGCCGGTTCGCGTCCAGGCGCCATCGGCCTCCGGCCTCGCCGAGGCCGCTGATCTTGATCGCGACATTCGGATGTGCCGCCATCGCGGCCAGAGCGCAGTGCCAGGCGCGCAGGCCTTCCTCGCGGCGGTCGGAGGGCATGCCAGCGTGGTTGATGACGATGCGCGTGCCCGGAAAGTCGGCGGCCACGCGCGCCGCTTCGTGAAGATGCCACCAGGGTGTCTGCAACTCGTAGTGCAGCCCCAGCGGCTCCAGTAGCGCGTAGCCTTGCAGCCATGCGGCATCCGTCATGCCGCCGGGTGCGCCACCCGGCGCGGCATTGGCGCGCGGCTTCTGGCGCACGCCCCGCACGAAATCGAATGCGGCCAGTTGCTCCAGCGTCCGGTCTGCGTCCGGCCGGTCCAGCCACGCTTGCCCGATGGCAACCGAAGGCAGGCCGCACCGCTCGCGCAGCAACCCGATGAAGCGCATCTCGCCAATCGGGTCGGCCGGATCCCACTCGGCTTCGACGTGCACGCTGCCCAGCAGCTTCACGCCGGCGGTGTCGCGCGCGTAATCCGCCGGCAGGTAGGGGCGCTTCAGGGCAGCGTGGTCGCCATATCGGTGGTGCGGCTGCCGCGGGTCGTTCAGCCAGGGATAGTGGTGCGCCAGCGGGTCGAGGAAGTGGTGATGGGTGTCGATCAGGGACAGCATCGGCCATCACCCCTGCGCATCACTTCACCCACTTCTCGACGACGTCCTTCGGGATGTCGGTGCCGTGGTACTTCTTGAAGATCTCGTTGAGCTTGCCATTGGCGTGGTTGGCCTTCACCCAGGTGTTCACCCAGGCGAGCAGTTGCGGGTCGTCCTTGCGCACGCCGATGCCCAGGTCGTTGACGCGCAGCACGAACTTCTGCTCGAGTTGCCGGTTGGGCGCCTTGTCCTTCATGGTCTGGAAGAGCGCGTTCGACGTACCCACGAGGTCGGCCTGGCCGGTGACCACGGCCGTGATCACGCCGGCATCGTCGTCGTAGCGCACCACGGTGGCGCCCTTGGCGTTCTGGGTCAGGTCGGTGTCCTGGGTCGTGCTGCGGTTCACCGCGACGCTCTTGCCGGCCAGGTCCGCCATGCTCTTCACGTCGATGCTCTTGATGCCGCCCACCAACGAGATCTGCGGCGCATAGGGAACCGAGTAGTCGATCACCTTGGCGCGCTCGGGCGTCCACGCCAGCGTGGAGATGATGATGTCCGCCTTGCCGGTCTGCAGGTTGGGGATGCGGGTGGCCCCCACCGTCGGCACCACCTCGAGGGCGACGCCCAGGTCCTTGGCCAGCAGGACAGCCACGTCGTAGTCCGAGCCGGTCGGCTTCATGCTCGCATCGGTCATGCCGGAAGGCGGAACCGCCAGGTCGATCGACACGCGGATCTTCTTGTCCGCGCGGATCTTGTCCAGCGTGTCGGCCTGCGCGCCAAGCATCGCCGCAGACAAGGCAGCCAGCAACAAGGCGCGGCGGAACGGGAGTTTGAGGGCCATGGTGTCTCCTGTAGTAGTGGGGGAAAACTCTCAAAGGCCAGTTCCGAGGAACTGTTGCAGCTCCTGCGTCTGCGGCCGGTCGAACATCTCCGGCCCGCCTTGTTCCCAGACGCGGCCCTTGTGCATGAACAAGGTGGTGTTGGCGACGTTGCGCGCGAATGCCATCTCGTGGGTGACCAGCACCATGGTCATGCCGCCGGCGGCCAGGTCGGCCATGACCTTCAGGACCTCGCCGGTGAGTTGCGGGTCCAGCGCCGAGGTGACTTCGTCGAACAGCATCACCTGGGGCTCCATCGCGAGCGAGCGCGCAATGGCCACGCGCTGCTGCTGCCCGCCGGAAAGCTGCTCGGGATAGCTGTCCGCCTTGTCGGACAGACCGACCTGGGCCAGCACGCGCTCGGTCAGCGCCTTCGCCTCGGCCCGTGTCTTGCCCTTGCTGTGGCGCGGCGCGAGCGCGATGTTCTCCGCGGCGGTAAGGTGCGGGAACAGGTTGTAGCTCTGGAAGACGATCCCCACGTCGCGCCGCAACTGGCGCAGGTCCAGCTTCGGGTCGCTTACCTCGTGCCCGGCCACCCGGATCAGGCCCTGGTCGATGCGCTCCAGGCGATCCATGCAGCGCAAGGCCGTGCTCTTGCCGGAGCCGCTGCGGCCGATGATGGCGAACACCTCGCCCCTGTTCACGCTGAAGCTCACGCCATCCAGCACCTTCAGCGTGCCGAAGCTCTTGTGGACGTTCTCGAGCAGGATGATGCTCATGCGGGTGCGACCTCCACGGGGCGGGCCACCAGCAGGCGGCGTTCGAGTTGCCGGCTCCACCACGACAGCGGGAAGCACAGCAGGAAGTAGAGGCAGGCAACGAGCATGTAGACCACGAAGGGTTCGAAGAGCGAGTTGTTGACGACCTGGCCCGCGCGGGCGAGTTCGACGAAGCCGACCACCGAGGCGAGGGACGTGTTCTTGACGATCTGCACCATGAAGCCCACCGTGGGGGGCGTCGCGATGCGCAAGGCCTGCGGCAGGATCACCAGGGCCATGCGCTTCGGCCGCGAGAGTGCGAGGCATTCGGCGGCTTCCCACTGCGTGCGCGGCACCGCCTGGATGCAGCCGCGCCAGATCTCGCCGATGTACGCGCTGACGTAGATCGTCATCGAGAGCCCGGCCGCCACCAATGCCGGCAAGCTCAGACCGACGATGCTGAGGCCGAAGTAGGCGAGGAACATCAGGATCAGCAGCGGCGTGCCCTGCACCAACTGGACGTACACGGTCGAGAGCCAGCGCACCGGGCCGATCGGCGAGATGCGGCACAAGGCCACGATGAACCCGACGAGGCCGCCGCCGACGAAGGCCATCAGCGAGAGCACCAGCGTCCAGCCCGCGCCCTGCAGGAGGAACCAGAGGTGATTGGCGTTGAAGGCGCTGCTCACAGCGGCGTGCCCAGCTTGCGGCGGCGGGTGAAAAGCGCCTGCCCGGCGGCCCAGAATGCGCCGCGCATCAGGAGCGACAGCAGGAGGTAGAAGACCGCGACGACGGCGTAGGTCTCGAACGATCGGAAAGTGTCCGACTGCACCCGGTTCGCGATGGCCGTCAGCTCCTCGGTGGAGATCTGCGACGTGATGGAGGTGGCCAGCATCAGCAGCACGAACTGGCTGGTGAGCGCGGGGTAGACGCGCTCCATGGCCGGGCGCAGGATCACGTGCCAGTAGACCTGCACGCGCGAGAGAGCGAGGCACTCCGCGGCCTCGATCTGGCTGCGGTGGATCGACTCGATGCCCGCGCGCATGATCTCCGTGGTGTAGGCGCCGATGTTGATGACCATGGCCAGGACCGCGGCGACGAAAGCGGGCACCTTCAGGCCCACGCTCGCGAGGCCGAAGTACACGAGGAAGATCTGCACCAGCAGCGGTGTGTTTCGGATCGCCTCGACGTAGATCGTGCACGCTCGCGCCACGAAGCGGTTGTGGCTGCCCCGGCCGATGGCGCACAGCGTGCCGATGACCAGGCCGAGCAGCGTCGCCGCCACCGACAGCTTGATCGTGAGCCACGCGCCATGGACGAACAGCGGCCACTGCGCCAGCACGCTGGTGAAGTCGAACTTGTAGGTCACGACTCGGCCGTTTCGCGGAGGAAGGGGATCGAGGCCTGCGCCCCGGCCCGCGTGACGCAGATCGTCGCGGCCTGGATGCCCCTCATGACGGCGGCCTCCATGGCTTGCCCGGCGGCTCGCGCAGCGCACATCGCGCCAATGAACGTGTCGCCTGCAGCAGTGGTGTCGACGACCTGGACCACCCTGGCGGGAAAGTGGCGGCAGCCGCCGTCGTCGGCCAGCACCACGCCCTGGCTGCCAAGCGTCACGATCGCCGTCGAGGGCCCCCGCTGGCGGAGTGAAGACGCGGCGACAGCGGCACTCGCCGGGTCACTCACCGGCACGCCGGCCAGTTCGGCCGCCTCGATCTCGTTCATGACGAGGATGTCGACCAGCGACCAGAGTTCGTCGGGGAGCTGGCAGACAGGGGCCGGGTTCATCACCACGGTCGCGCCCTGGGAATGCATGGTCTTGGCGGCCAGCACGACCTCGGCCATCGGCACTTCGCATTGCAGGAGCAGGAACTGGCCCGATAGCGCCTGGGCGTCCGCCTTCAGCAGGTCGTTGGCGCCCGGCACGAGCGTGATGCGGTTCTCGCCCTGGGCGTCGACCATCACGACGGCCACGCCGGTGCTGCCTTCGACGGCGTGGACGTTGGCGACATCGATCCCGTCCGAGGCGAGCGCCTGGCGCAATGCCTCGCCGAAGCCGTCATTGCCGACGCAACCCACCATCGCGACGCTCGCTCCTTGCCGGGCGCAGGCCACCGCCTGGTTCGCGCCCTTGCCGCCCGGATTTGTGAGGAACCCGAGCCCGCGCAAGGTCTCGCCGGCGCGCGGCGCATGCTCCACCCGGACCAGCAGGTCCATGTTCAGGCTGCCGAAGACGACGATGGACGCGGCCAATCAGGGCACCCGCTGGGTAACGCGCCGCTTGGCGCGCGGCGGTGCGCCTGCGAGGGCGGCGTCTTCACGCAGGTTCGCGCCGATCTCGAAATGCTCTGCGAGCATCGCATCCGCTTCGGCCGCGTTCCTGCGTTGGATCGCCAGCATGATGGCTTCGTGGTGGTCGACGAGGTACGAATCGACGCCGGGCACGCTGGCGATGATCCGCCGCCGCTCCGTGTGCGATTGCTGGAGCAGCTTGGCGACGGCCGCATAGACGCTGGAGAGCGCCGGCGAATGCGCCGCCTCCACGATCATCGTGTGGAAGTGAAAATCCGCCGCGCCGCCCTTGACCGGGTCGCCGATGGTTTCCTTGATGGCTTGCAGCGCCAGCGCGAGCTTGTCCAGGTCCGGCGCGAGGGCGCGCGTGCACGCGAGGCGGATCGCCTGCCGCTCGATGGCGATGCGCGCCTGCATCACGTCATCCACGGCGCCCGCCTGCTGGGCCAGGACCAGGCCGAAGTAGTCGGAGAGGGCGGTGAAGTTGGGTTCGCGCACCACGGTGCCGAAACCGCGCCGGATCTCGAGCGCGCCCAGCGTTGCCAATGCACGCAAGGCCTCTCGGATGACCGGGCGGCTCACGCGCAGGGCGCTCGCGAGGTCACGTTCCGGCAGGAGCTGGTCGCCGGTCTTCAGCTGGCCCGTCATCAGCTGCTCGCGCAGGAACGACACGACGCGGTCGTAGCCATCTTCGCTGCCGTCGGACTGCTGGGTGATCTTGATCGGCTTGTTCATCGGCCGGGCAGCTCAGGGGAAGCGGCGGCCATCGATCAGGGCACGCGCCGCTTCGCGCTCGAGATCGCCCAGCTTCTCGACGCGGCGGCGGAAGTGCTCTTCCGTGCTGAACTCGGAGGCCAGGAAGGTCTCGATGACGTCACGAGCCACCTGCGGCCCGATGATCCAGGCGCCGATGCACAACACGTTGACGTCGTCGTGCTCGACGGCCTGGCGGGCCACGAAGGTGTCATGGCAGACCGCCGCACGGATGCCCGGAATCTTGTTCGCGGCGATGCACGCACCTGCGCCCGTGCCGCAGACAAGGATGACGCGCTTGACCTTGCCCTCCTGGATCAGGGAGATCGCCTTTCGGGTGACATCCGGAAAGTCGACGGGCGACTCCGACATCGCACCCACGTCGATGACCTGGTCGCAGTGCTGCGCGAGGACCCCCGAGACGAAGCCTTTCAGCAGGAAACCGGCGTGGTCGTTCGCCAGGCCGATCGCCGGCCAGCGCGGCACATCGATCGCATGCGGTGAGCGTGATTCGTCTTTGGACATGGTGCTGCCTTACCGTGGTCAGACCAAGGATAGACCGACACGGCAAAACTCATCTCTAGGGTTCTTCCCCACCCCGGTTCAACTGGCGTCGGCGCCCGGTCACCTTAGCGGGGCCGTCGCTCGGGAGAGCGCTTCGCTGCGGACACGGACTGCTCGACCTTCCTCTCGCGCAGATGCTGGACGAGGACGCTGAGCAGGGTCTCCGCCGGGGGCGGAACGGGCCGTCTCGGGTGCGACACGGCGACAAGCTGCCGGGTCAGCGCGGGCCGCACCACCTCGTGCGAGCGCAAGCGACCTTCGGCGAACCGGCTGCGCAACGCGATCCGGGGGAGCAGCGTGGCCAGGTCGCCTTGTTCCACCACTTGCGCGATCGCCGGAAGCGAGTCGATCTCCAACGCGCATTCCAACTGCAATCCGGCCGCATCGGCAAAGCCTTCCAGCGCCGTGCGCAGACCGTGCTGCCGGGTAGGCAGCACGAGCTTGAGGCGCGTCACTTCCCGAAAGGCAAGTTTGTCGGGCAGCCGCACATGCCTCGGACCGGTCGCCAGAACGAACTCCTCTTCGAGGACCGTCTCGGCTCTGAGCGTGAGTCGCCGCGGCATGTTGATGATGGCCGTGTCGAGCTGCCCGCTTGTCACGCCCTGCACGAGGGCTTCGCTATAGGCCTCCGTCACCGAGACGCTCACGCGCGGGAAGCGCAGCGAGAACTCCGCCAGCGCCGCGGGCAGCACGTCCTGCGCGATGCTGGCGGGCAGGCCGATGCGCGCGTGCCCGGCCAGTTCGCCGCCGGTTTCCAGCAGCTCCGACCGCGCGCGCTCGAACTCCGCGAGGATCGGCAGGAAGCGCGCATACAACTGCGTCGCATGCGCCGTGGCCACCATGCCGCGGTTGCTGCGCACGAACAACTGTCGCCCGAGCTCTTCCTCCAGGCGCGCCACCTGCATGCTCAAGGCCGGCTGCACGATGTTCAGCCGGTTGGCAGCACGCGTGACCGAGCCTTCTTCGAAGAGCACGACGAAGTACTGGATCTGGCGGTAGTCCATCGACCTGAGTATCTGTGAAATTGATGGAAGCTTCAAAAAACATTATTTGACCTGATGACTGTGCGACAACAAGATGCCACTCGAACATCACCAGGAGACAACATGCCTTTCATCCGCATCCTCGCGGCGGTCGCGATCGGGCTCGCAGCTTTGAGTGCCGCCGCCCAGACCTATCCGTCACGCCCGGTGCGCGTGATCATTCCGTTCCCGCCCGGCGGCACGCTGGATACGCTGGGACGCGCACTCACGCACAGGCTTTCGGAGCAGACGGGCCAGCCATTCGTGGTGGAAAACAAGCCGGGTGGCAACGGCATCATTGGCGCCGATCTGGTGGCCAAGGCGCAGGCCGACGGCTATACGCTGCTCTTCAACGCGTCCACCTTCGTCACTGCGCCCATGACGATGAAGTCCACGCCCTATTCGGTGACGCGCGACTTCGCCCCCATTGCGCTGGTGGCGAAGGCACCGCTCTCGGTGGCGATCAACAAGAACCTGCCGATCACCGACCTGAAGTCGCTGCAGGCCTATGCGAAGAGCAATCCGGGCAACCTGACTTTTGCGGTGGGTTCCATCGGCTCGGCCGGGCACCTGGCTACGGAGCTGCTCAAGCGCAGTGCCGGCATCGACTACATGGTGGTGGCGTACAAGGGGACCGCGCCCGCGTTCCAGGACTTGATCGGTGGCCAGATCACCGGCTTCATCGATCCCATCCTGGGGTCCCTGCAATACCACCGCAGCGGCATGCTGCGCGTGGTGGCGGTGACTTCGGACAAGCGCACGCCCAACCTGCCGGAAGTGCCCACGGTCGCAGAGAGCTTGCCCGGCTACGAGTTCTACAGCTGGTACGGCCTGTGGGCGCCGGCGAAGACGCCAAATGACATCGTGCAGCGGCTGAACGCGGAGACCAACAAGGCGATCGCGGCAGAGATCCGCGAGAAGTTCACTGCACAGGGGCTGGTGTTCCAACCCGGATCGGTCGAAGAGTTCGCGAAGTTCCAGGACGCAGACATGGCAAAGTCGCAGAAGATCATTACCGAAGGCCAGATCCGTGTCGAATGACGCCCGTCGCGCTGTCGTGACCGGCAGCAGCTCGGGCATTGGCCTGGCAATCTGTGAAGCCTTGCTGGCCGACGGATGGCGGGTGACGGGGCTCGATCTTGCCGCGGCGCACATCGTTCATCCGGCTTTCGAGCCGATGACGGTCGACCTGTGCGACCCCGGCCAATGCGATGCGGCGGCGGAAAGTACATGCGGGGCGCAAGCGCTGGTGCACGCCGCGGGCGTGCTGCGCGTTGCGTCGGTCGGTCAGCTCGACGGCGAGGCAAGCGAGCGCATGTGGCGGCTGCATGTGGACGCGGCGACGCGACTCGCCAACCGGCTGCTGCCAACCATGATGCATGCCCGCTCAGGCAGGGTCGTGCTGGTGGGCAGCCGCGTGGCGCGTGGTGCTCCGTCCCGCAGCCAATACGCCGCAACCAAGGCGGCGCTGGTCGCGCTGGCGCGCAGTTGGGCCGCCGAGGTGGCCCCCGCAGGTGTCACGGTCAACGTGGTCTCGCCGGCCGCCACGGACACGCAGATGCTCCAGGATCCCGCGCGCCAGGCGGTGCCGCCCCGCGCGACTCCGATGGGGCGCCTGATCCAGCCACAGGAGGTCGCGGCACTGGTCGCCTTCCTGTTGTCACCGTCGGCCGGCGCCATCACCGGGCAAGAGATCCAGGTGTGCGGCGGAGCTTCACTCGGAGCCTAGCCATGGACCTGCAAACGATCGGATTGGTGGGACTAGGGCTGGTGGGTCAAGCCATCGCCCAACGGTTGCGTGCGGGCGGGGTGCGCGTCATCGGCTACGACCTTCGGCCGGAAGCCGGCGAGGTGTTCCATGGACAAGGCGGTGAAACGGCAGGTTCGCTCGCGCGACTTGGCGAGCAGGTGGACACCGTGGTGCTTGCGGTGTTCGACACGCACGGCGTGCTCGACGTTGTGGAGCGGGAAGATGGCCTGCTTTCGGGTCCGCACCGGATCAAGCACATCGTCGACTGCTCTACCGGCTCGCCCGATGAGCTTCAGTGCCTGTCTCGCCGGCTGCAGTCGCGTGGTATCGATTTCATCGAGGCGCCACTGTCTGGCTCGAGCGAGCAGATCGCCGCCGGCCAAGCGGTGGCGCTGGTTGGAGCGCAAGAGGACGCCTGGCAAAGCGCGAAGCCCCTGTTCGACCTGGTTGCGGCCCGGAGCATCCATGTTGGCGCCGCTGGCATGGGCGCCAAGGCAAAACTGGCGACCAATCTGGTGTTGGGGCTGAACCGCGCGGTCTTCGCGGAAGGGATGGTGTTCGCGGAGAGCCTGGGGATTGCGCCACAGCGCTTCCTCGAACTCGTGCTCGGCACGCCTGCGCACTCGCATGCGGCGCAGGCGAAGGGCCCCTTGATGGTGGCCGGCGACTTTGCGCCGCGTTCCCGCATCCGCCAACACCAGAAGGACGTTGGGTTGATGCTGGAGGCCGCGAAGCAGAACGGCCTGGACTTGCCCTTCTCGCGGGTGCATGCAGCCTTGTTGGCCGAAGCAGTGAAGCAGGGCCGCGGCGACTTGGACAACGCCGCGATAGTCCTCCAGCTTCGAGAATCGACGCGTGCTTCAAGCGGGTTGCTACGTCCGCGCAGGGCACGCACTGGTCGAGATGACTGATCTGGAGCGACGACTGCTTTCGCGACAGCAACCAGCCCTTCCCAGCGGCCCACCGCGGGATCAACCTCCCGCTGCAACTTCCCGCAGCCAAGCCTGGCACTGATCCGCGCCTTCCAGCGGCCAGTCGACGCGGATGGTCCTGCCGCCCTGGCGCACTTCGATGTGGATGAAGCGGCCATTGTCGTTGGCGTGCCCATTGCCGCCGCCCAAGAGCCTCGACCACCAGCTGCTGCCGCCGCGGCCATTGAGCGCAGCAGCGGCCGCTGCCGGCGCTTGCAGCGGCATCGCTGAAGGCGGGGGTTCAGGCGTTGCCGGCACGGCTGCGCTTCGCGCGGCTGCCGATGCTGCCGCAGCAGCGGCAGCGGGGGGCGCCGCCTGCGCAACTGCCTTCGCGGGCGCCACGGCCGGCTTGCCCGGCGCGACAGGCTTCGAAGCAGCAACGGCGGGCGACGCGGTGCCTGGCGCACCAACCTCAGGCCCATCGATCCGGGCCCGCAGGTTGTTGCCGAACTCTTCCCACATCCGGTCCGCCTTGGTCTTCATGACCGACAGCCCGAAGGTGCCCAGGCGGCCGACCACGTCGACGTTGACCTTGATGCGCAACTCGGTGCCGCCGTCGGGCAGAGGTGTCAGGAAGATCTCGCTCTGTTGCTTGAGCGAGCTGGCCACCGAGGCGTCCTCGCCCGTGCCCTCGGCGCGCAGGTAGTCCGGCGCGCGCTGCTCGACGATGTTCGTGCGCAGCTTGAACTTGGCGCTCACGAAGGCGATCTTCACGTGCATCAGCGCCACGTACTCCGTCGGGCTGACGACGTCGATGGACTGCATGCCGGGCACGCAGCCGCCCATCACCTGCGGGTCCAGCAGCAGTTCCCACACGCGCTGCGGCGCGGCGGCGACGTTCAGTGTCTTCTCAATTTCCATGGTGTTCGGTCTCGCGCATCTTCTCGGCGGCCACCAGCACCGATTCCACGATCTGCGTGTAGCCGGTGCAGCGGCACAGGTTGCCGTTCAGGCCGTGGCGCACTTCGTCGGCGCTGGGGTTGGGGTTGTTCTTGAGCATGGCGCAGGAGGTCATGAGGAAGCCCGGCGTGCAGTAGCCGCACTGCAGGCCGCCGCATTGCATGAAGCTCTCCTGCAGCGGATGCAGCTGCTCGCCCTGCGCCAGGCCTTCGACGGTGCTCACCTCGCGGCCCTGCACCTGCACGGCCAGCATCAGGCAGGACTTGACCACCTCGCCATCCACCAGCACCGAGCAGGCGCCGCAGATGCCGGTCTCGCAGCCGCGCTTGGTGCCGGTGAGCATCAGGTCGTCGCGCAGAAAGTCCGAGAGAAGCCGGCGCGCCGGCACATGCTCCACGCTGCAGGCCTCGCCGTTCACGGTGCATTCGATTCGGTGCGTGCTCATGGCGCAGCTCCTTGCAATTGGGTCAGGCCGAACAGCTCGGCCACCGTGCGGCGTGCCACCACGCGCACCATCTCGCGCCGGAAGTCGGCGTTGCCGCGGGTGTCGGACACCGGATCGACGTCGGCGGCCACGATGTCGGCCACCTCGTTCACGGTGGCCTCGTCCACGGTGCGGCCTTCCAGGAAAGCCTCGGCACGGCGCAGGCGCACCGGGATCGGCGTCGATGCGCCGACGGCGATGCGCGCCTCGCGGCACAGCAGTCCCTCGCGCCGCGCCACCAGTGCGACGCTGGCCAGCGGCCGGTGCTCGGCGGCCGTGCGCAGGAAGCGCGAATACACGCCGTCGGTGCCAGGCACCGGCGGCGGCACGCGGATCTCGGTCACGATCTCGTCGGCCTCCAGCGCGGTGACGTAGTAGTCGACCAGGAACTCCTCGATCGTCAGCACGCGCTCGCCGCGGCTGCTGCCCAGCACCACCTTGGCATCCAGCGCCATCAGGCAGCCCGGCGGATCGGTGGACGGGTCGGCATAGCAGAGGTTGCCGCCGATGGTGCCCTGGTTGCGCACCTGCGGGTTGGCCACGCGCGAGGCCATGCTGGCCAGCACCGGGTAGTGCCGGCGCACGATCTCCGCGCCGGCCACGTCGGCATGGCGGGAGAGGGCGCCGATGCGCAGCCCGGTCTTCGCGTCGAACTCGATGCCGCGCAGTTGCGGCAGGCGGGCCAGCGAGACCAGGTGCGTGGGCGTGAGCATGCGCTGGCGCATGCCCAGCATGAGGGCGGTGCCGCCGGCGATGGCGCGGCAGTCGTCGCCCAGGTCGGCCAGCATGTGGCTGGCCTCGTGCACGGTGGCGGGTTCCAGGAAATCGAAGTCACGCATGCGCGCTCTCCTCGCGTTGGGCGGCCAGGGCGGCCAGCACCTTCTCGGGCGTGATCGGGAGCGTCGTGATCCGCACGCCGACGGCGTCGAACACCGCGTTGGCGATGGCCGGCGCGCCCGGCAGGATCGCCGTCTCGCTCGCGCCCTTGGCACCATAGGGGCCGTTGGGGTCGTTGGATTCGACAAAACCGCCGCGCAGCATGGGCACCGCGTCGGCGGTGGCCATGGTGTAGTCGGCGAAGTTGCCGTTCATCAGGCGTCCGCCTTCCAGCTGAAGCTGCTCGTACAGCGCCCAGCCGAAGGCCTGCACGGTGGCGCCGTTGGTCTGGCCGTGGATGGCGGTGGGGTTCAGCGCCTTGCCGCAGTCGTCGGAGACGAAGCTGTCGAGCACCGTGACCTTGCCGGTCTCGGTGTCCACCTCCACCTCCACCGCCTGCGCGGCGAAGGAATAGGCGGGGGCGATGTTGCCGTACACGTTGTCGTCGTGCATGACGGTCTTGGCGTCCCAGGTGCCGCTGACCTGGATGCCTTCGCCGCCGTGAGTCCACACGTGCAGCTTCGCCAGCTCGGCGATCGTGGCGCGGCGCTCGGGCGCGATCACCAAGCCGCCTTCCAGCTTCAGGCTGTCGACGGGCACGCCCCACTGCTTCGAGGCCAGCGCGAAGAACTTGTCGCGCACCATGCGCGCCGCCACGATGGCCGCGTTGCCGGCGGCGATGGTCACGCGCGAGGCCAGCGAGCCGATGGCGATGGGCGCGGTGTCGGTGTCCGGCGGCTGCACGTAGATGTGGGCCAGCGGCAGGTCCAGCTCGTGCGAGACGATCTGGCTGAGCATGGTCATCGCGCCCTGGCCCATGTCGCATTCGCCCGAGAGGATGAACAGGCGCCCGTCCTCGTTGACCTTGATGACGACCGTGGAGCCGTCCCAGTTGCCGATGGTGCGGTTGCCGCTCACGTGCATGGCCGCGGCCATGCCCACGCCGCGGCGCTTCGGGCCGACGGGCTTGGGGGCGCCGCGCTTTTCCTTCCAGCCGATCGCCTGTGTCGCCTGGTCGATGCATTCGACCAGCCCCGTGCTGCCGATCTGCCAGCCGTGGATCGATACCTCGCCGCGCCCGATGGCGTTGCGCTGGTGGACGTCCACCGGGTCCATGCCCAGCATGCGCGCCATCGTGTCGATGTGGCTGTTGAGCGCGAACTGCATCTGCGTGCCGCCGAAGCCGCGGAAGGCGCCGTGCGGCGGGTTGTTGGTGTAGACCAGCGTGGCATGCGAGCGCACGTTGGGGTTGCGGTGCATGTTGTCGCTGCGCATGGCGGTGACGTGCATCACTTCGGCCGACAGGCCGCTGTAGGCGCCGCACTCGGCGACGATGCGCACGTCCTTGGCGACGATGATGCCGTCCTTGTCCATGCCCAGCTTGAGCGTGACGCGCTCGGGCACGCTGGAGCAGCAGGCCAGGAAGTCTTCCAGCCGGTTGTTGACCACGCGCACCGGCTTGCCGGTCTTCACCGCCAGCAGGCCGGCGATGAGGTTGTTGGCGTCCTCCACCATCTTGCCTCCGAAGCCGCCGCCGGTGGTGGCCTGGATCACGCGGATGCTGGAGATGGGGCGCTCCAGCGCCGCCGCCAGGCGCAGGCGCGCCTGGGTCACGGACTGGGTGGAGGTCCACACCACCAGGCGGCCATCGGGGTCGATGGTGGCCACGGTGGCCATGGGCTCCAGGTAGCCGGGGTACTGCGCGTGGCAGTCGTAGGTGGCCTCGTGGATGACATGCGCGGAAGCGAAGCCGGCGTCGATGTCGCCGCGCGTGAACTTGATCTCGTGCGAGACGTTGTTGCGCCCCGGGTGGATGCCGGGCGCTTCCTCGTCCAGGGCCTCGTCGGTCGTGAGGATGGCGGGCAGCTCCTCGTACTCGACGCGGATCAGGTCCAGCGCGTCGCGCGCGATCTCTTCGGTCACGGCGGCGACGGCCGCCACTTCCTCGCCGGCGAAGCGCACGATGCCTTCGGCCAGGATGCGGCGCTCCTTGTGATGCACGCCCCACATGGCGCGCGGTGCCTCGGCGCCCGTGAGCACGGCCTTCACGCCGGGCAGGGCCAGCGCTTCGGAGGTGTCGATGGAGACGATGCGCGCGCTCGGGTAGGGACTGCGAAGCACCTTGCCATGCAGCATGCCGGCGACCTTGACGTCGCCGGCATAGAGGGCGCGGCCCAGCACCTTCGCGCGGGCCGTGACCTGGGGCGTGTCGGCCCCCAGGGTCGATGCGCCCTTCCGTTCCTTGTCGGAAGGTTGCGATTGCATGGCGCTTATTCCGCGACGATGCCCAGGTCCTGGATGACCTTGCCCATGACCACGTAGTCGCTGGCGTTGATCTTGCCCAGCACTTCGGGTGCGCCGCCGGCGGGCAGGGCGCCGAAGACGGCCAGCTTCTCGACCACCTCGGGCTGCTTCAGGATTTCGTTGAGGTGCGCGTTGAGCATCTTCACCACCGGGGCGGGCGTGGCCTTGGGCGCGAAGAAGCCGTTCCAGGAACCCACGACCACGTCCTTGTAGCCCAGCTCCTTCAGCGTCGGCACTTCCGGTGCCAGCTTGGAGCGCTGCGCGTCGCCGATGGCCAGCGGCACCAGCTTGCCGGCCTGCAGGTACTGGCGCACGGCGCCGAAGGTGACCCAGGCGGTGTTCACATGGCCGGCCACCACGTCGGTCACCGAGGGGCCGACGCCGCGGTAGGGCACGTGGGTGATCTTCACGCCGGCGGCCTGGTTGAGCCACTCGCCGACGATGTGCATCGGCGAGCCGGCGCCGGGGCTGGCGTAGGTAACGGGCTTGCCCGCCTTGGCCATGGCGATCAGCTCGGGCAGCGTCTTCACGCCCAGGCCGGGGTTGGCCACCAGCACCAGCGGCTGGGTGGCGGTGTTGATGACCGGCTCGAAGCCGTGCAGCACGTCGTAGCCTGCGCTGGGCGACAGCTTCATCACCAGCGGGGCGGTGGTGAATGGGTTGGGCGTGAACAGCAGCGTGTAGCCGTCATTGGCCGCGCGGCCCACGTAGTTGTTGCCCAGGGCGCCGCCGGCGCCGGGGCGGTTGTCGATCACCACCGGCTGCTTGACGCGGGCGGACAGCTTGTCGGCGAACAGGCGCGCGATGGCGTCGGTGTCGCCGCCGGGCGGGTACGACACGACCACGGTGATCGGCTTGCTGGGGTACTCGCCCTGGGCGAAGGCCGGGGCGGCGGCGAAAGTGGTCGCGGCCAGGGCGGTCGCGAGGGCAAGGACGTGGCGGCGGGTCGTGAAGTTCAAGGCAGGCTCCTGGGCAAGGGGGGTGGGGCGGCTTGGTTAAAGTGTTCCTTTAGTGAAACATCACTTCACTAATGAACTAAGATTCTGGGCCTTAATTTGATACATCAACTTGCCGTAACTACCTATTGACGCGAATCTATTTATAGAATCGCCTCGGTGCGGCAAAACGATGCACCTTCATGGAACAATGCCTGCCCCATGAGTGAGCAAATTCCCCCTTCTTCGCAAGCCGACGAGTTGCCGACGCCCTGGCACGCCCTCGATGAAGCCGGCACCGGCCTGACGGTCGACGCCTTCATCACGACCATGATGAGCCAGGTGGGCAACGCCCTGCGGCGCACCATCACGCTGCCGTACGCCGAGCAGTTCGGCCTGTCGGTGTCGGAGTGGCGCCTGCTGTCGCTGGTGGCCCATGCGCAGCGGGTGGCCTTCAGCGACCTGGTGCTGCAGTCCACGTCCGACAAGGCGCTGGTGAGCCGCACCCTCAAGCTGCTGGAAGGGCGCGGGCTGGTGGCGCTGGAGGCCGAGGGCAACACGCCGCGCAAGAAGATCTACTGCGTGGTCACGCCGGCCGGCAAGGAACTGCACACCCAGGCCATCCCGATCGCCCGCGCGCGCCAGGCGGCGGCGATCCGTGTGCTGCCGGTGGAGGAGCGCGACGCGATGTACCGCGCGCTGGTCAAGCTGCGGGCCTACTGCCGCGAGATGGAGACCGAGGGGCGCAACGGGAACGGGCGGGTGGACCCGCTGGGGCTGGACATCTAGCGCAGTACGGCACAGGCGGGCGCTGCCGCCACGGGGTTCGGCACGGCTTCACGGCTTGATCGTCGAACGATCGGTCGCCGGTCATGGACGGCTGACTGTCGAGGCCCATGATCGGTGGCCGTTCGACTTCGCCGGAGGTTTGGCTCACAGTCATGGCGAACGCCGCCACAATTTCGCACTGGGCTGTGCCTGCGGGTGCCTGGGCGTCCGCAGGCGTCGGAGGCGGGTTGAACAATTCATCGGTGAACTCGCGCGTTGCGCTGGCCGACTCGGCGGGACGAACGTCCGGCGGAGCGGGGGTCATCGCGTTCGATGGCTTCCGCTTCGATCCGATCCGGCAGGACCTCACCGACGAGCGTGGCACCAAGATCCCGCTCACGCCCAAGTCCCTGGCGCTGCTGCAGTACATGCTTGCCAATTCCGGGCGCGTGCTACTGAAGGAAGAGTTGATGCGGGCGCTCTGGGGCACGGTGGTCGTCACCGACGACTCGCTGGTGCAGTGCGTCAAGGACTTGCGGATCGCCCTGGACGACAAGGGGCAGCAACGAATCCGCACCTTGCCCCGCCGCGGCTACATGTTCGACGTGGACGTCCGGTCCCTGGCGCCGCAGCCGACGGCGCCTATGCGGGAGCCGCCCGCCGCGCGGCCCTCTTGGCACAGGTGGCTGCTGGCCTGTGCCGCGCTGGCGCTGGCGGCATTGCTGGGCGCCGCAGTGGTGTGGCAACGGCAGGGCGACGCACGCATCAGCATCGACGACGAGATCCGCAACCGGCGTTCGGTGGCCGTGCTGGCCTTCTTCGACAAACAGGGTCCGACCCAGGGCTCGACGCTCGGCGCCGACCTGGCGGACGTCGTCGGCAGCCAACTCGTGCGCGCCGGCGTGCGGGTGATCGGCCGTGCCGCGACCGTCCGGCAGGACCCGGCAGAGCCGCAGTTCGAACGCATCGGCCGCGAGCAGCGCGTCCGCTACGTGCTTGGGGGCCGGGTGACAAGGGCGGACGGCAGGATCACCGTCGACACCTACCTCACCGAGATTGCATCCGGTGCGGTCTATCGCCTGCACGAGGCGGAGTTCAAGACGGACGGGGAGGCCGCTCGCCCCGCCTACGGGCGGCAGGTGCTGCTGGCCCTGGAGTCGCGCTACTACGAGATCGAGGTCGAGCGGGCGCGCGCTCCGGGCCGGGAGAAAAACCCCGTCGACCGCATTGCACTGGCCTGGCGCGACCTGGATCGCGGCAACTCACGGGCGGACGTGGAGAGTGCGCGCAGCCATTTCGAGGCGGCCGTGCGTGCCGATCCCTATTCGGTGGAGGCGATGCGCGGCCTGGGGGTGAGCCATCTGAGCGAGTTCTACGCCTTCTACAGCCGGTCGCCGGCGCGCACCCTGGAGCAGGCCGAGCAGATTCTCAAGCGGGCCCTGGAACTCGCACCCGACAACGCGCAGGTGCTGGCGGCCTGGGCCGAGGTGCTTCTGCTGCGCGAGCGGCCGGAAGAGGCGATCTGGGTCTGGCAGCGTGCACTGGAAGTCGCGCCGGAGAGTCCCGTCACGCATCTGCGGATGGCGAGCGCGCTGATCCGTCAAGGCCGGTACGAGGAGGCGCAGGCGCATCTCGAGAACGCAACCGACCTGCGGCCCTATCAGACCCGACGTCAGCAGAGCCTCAACCAGATCCTGGCCGAGGCCGCCTTCGCCCAGGGCCGGGACGACGAGGCCTACAGCATCCTGAAGCACTGGGCCGCGGAGTTTCCGAGCAGTGGCCGGCCGTACCTCATGCTGGCCGCCCTCGACGCCCTCTACTGGCGCGACGCGACGGCCGCCGAGCACATGGCGAAGTACCGCGCAGCCCATCCGCTTTGCAGCATCGACTACGTCATCCAAACCTATCCCTCCACCAGTCCGCAGTTCCTGGCCCAGCGCAGCCGATTGCTGGAAGGGCTTCGCAAGGCGGGCCTACCCGACGCAGGCAGATGAACGACATGCCACGATGCTGTACATCCAGATTGTTCGCGTCCCTTGCCGCGGCGCTTTTGCTCGCGTGGGTCCCGCTTCGGGCTGTTGCGCAGTTCGGGATTCAAAGCAACCCGTGGTCGTATTTCGTGCCGGACGATATCAACCTGCCGCCCAAGGGCGACAAGCTGTTGACGGTCATGTCGCCGCAACCTGGCACACCCGACGTGCCGGTCCCGGCCGTCTATTTCAAGCCGGTGGGCGCCGCGCGCGGGGCGGTCATCATCGTGAATGCCCCCTCTGGCTGGACAAACGCCCGCGAGGGCCACTTCGGGCGCGCGCTGAGTTCTGCCGGCTATGCCGTGCTGGCGATCGACAGCAACGGGCCGCGCGGTGCCGGCAACACCCTCATCGACAACACCCGCCTGAGCTTCTACGCGCAGCTGCGCGATGCGTTCGCCGCCCGCCGCTATCTGATCGCCAACGGGCATGCGGCTGGCCGGATCGCCATCATGGGCTCGGGTCGCGGCGGCACGATCGCATTGATGGCGGCCGACCGCAGCTTCCTGCAGGACGAGACGGAGCGCTTCGCCCTGGCGGTTGCACTCACGCCGGGCTGCATGTTTCAGCCGAAGTCGCCGAAACCGGCCGGGGAGGTGCTGCTGGTCGTCGGCGACAAGGACGACATCGCCGGCGCCGGAGCATGCCAGGACCTGGTGAGGGACTATGCGTCGGCCGGCGGCGTGGTCAAGGTCAAGAACTACCCGGGTGCCTCCAGTGGCTTCGAAGGAAATCCGGCCATGACCCGCCGCGTCCGGGACGCGTTCACCGAGACCTTCGTGAACTGCAGGATCCCGGTCGAGCCGGACGGCCGCTTCATCGTCGGAGAACGCGCCTTCCCCGACGCGGAGTCGGCCGCCCTCGTCGCGGAGATGCGCCGGACGTGCATGGGCAAGGGCGCTTCCATCTGGACGAACCTGACGCAGAAGGCCAGCGTCACCCTCGAGGTCATCGACTTCCTGGACAGCAGCTTCCGCAAGTAGCTGGCGCCTCTGGTGCGTCGGCGAAAACTCGGAGCGTATCGGCCAAGTCTCGTCGCACGCTCGGCGCGCGCTCGTGGAGAAATCCGCTCGGGCAGATAGCTTTCGTGGGGCCGGCAAGCTGGCGTCTCGCCAGTCCCGGCACGAAGCCCCACGAAAGGAACAGCCGTGAAGACTCATCATCTTTCTTCCTGCCTGGCGGCGGCCCTTCTGGCCCTGTCGACGAGTGGTGCGTACGCCCAGACGGCGCCGCCCGCGGGACGCAGCGCCGAGGAGGTGCGGGCCGAAGCCATCGCAGCGGCGCATGCGCCCGACCAGAACGGCGCAGCAGGCACGCGCGGCTTCGGCGAGTTCAAGGGGACGGCCGATCCCGCTGCGGTGGCTGCCCAGGCCCGTGAAGCCGCCAGCGACTCCGACCAGAACGGCGCGGCGGGAACCCGCGGCTTCGGCGACTTCAAGGGTGCGGCCGATCCGGCGCAGGTGGCGGCCGAAGCACGGGAAGCCGCCAGCGCGCCGGACCAGAACGTGGCGAGCGAATCGAAGGTCAACAGCCGGATCGTCCCGAGTGCCCCGAGGCGCGAGTCGATGGCTGCGCGGCCCTGACGACTGCGGTCGGATCGCCGAGCCACCTGCCAACTGCCCTGGGAGAAAGGCCGCCATGTTTCGACTACCGCTCCTGACGCTGCTCGCATCGGCCCTGCTGGCGCCTTTTCGCGCGCTGGGGCAGGGCCGCGACTTCCTGAGCAAGCCCGAGGTGGAACTCGCCATCGTCGGCAAGCCGCTCGTGTCCAGAAACCTGAGCAGCGGGCTGGTATCGCACTGGGTCTTCAATCCCGACGGCACGGTCGAGGCCTTCAGACTCGGTGATGCTTTCCGGGCGGCCGGCAGCTGGCAGCTGCACGAGGACGGCCGCATGTGCGTATCCATGATGGGCCGCAGCGGGTGTCGCTACTGGTTCCGGCGCGGCGTGGACTTCGCCAATGCCGAGACTCGCGAGCCGCGTGCGCGCACGGTGGCCGAGGTCAGCGTGCGGCCGGACTGAGGCGCCGGCGATTGCCGGGCCGATCTCGCGGCCACGGCCCCTTCCTGCGTCACCGCGGCGCGGCACAAGCGCGAGACGAGAGCTTCTGCCAGGACCTGGACGAGAACGAGAGGCTGGTGATGGCGGTCACGCAGAAGGCCCCGCTGGCCAGCACCTTCGGCGATGCCATCACCGCGCCGGCCTGGAAGAAGAAGTCCACCTGGTACCAGGTCTCGACGCACGACATGGGCGGCGCTGATCGACGAGGCCGCGCGCGCCGTCTGAGCGCTCGCCTAGCGGAGCACGCGGCCGTCGGCCGTCACCGTCACCAGGTCGATGGCCCAGGTCGAGTCGCGCACGCCGGCACGCAGGTGCAGGCGAAAGCCCCCCACGTCCAGGTCGCCCAGGCCCGCCAGGGCCTTCTGCATGCTGGCGCGGTTCAGGCCCGCGCCGTTGCGGCGCACGGCCTCGCCCAGTGCCTTGGCGGCGATGAAGCCTTCCAGGCTCTCGTAGCTGGGCGACTGGTCGGAGTTGTCGATGGCCGCGAGGTACTCGCGCACGATCGGCGTGGCGGCGCTGCGGGGCGAGGGCACGACCTGGCTCACGACCACGCCGCGGATGTCCTTGCCCAGGGCCACGAAGAGCGGGTCCACGCCTACCACCGAGTAGTTCATGAACAGGCCGACGTAGCCGGTCTTGCGCATCGCGCGGATGAAGGCCGCGGTGGTGTTGAAGAGCGAGGCCTGGATGACCACCTGCGGCTTCTGTGCGCTGATGGCGGCCACGGCGGCATCGACCTTGGTGCTGTTGGTGGGCACGAAGGCACTGGCCACCGGCGGCGCCATCTTCAGCTCCTTGAGCGCCTTCTCGATGGCGGCCAGGCCGGCGCGGCCCATGGCGTCGTCCTCGCCCAGCACCGCGATGCGGGTATGGCCGATGGTGGCGCAGTGCTGCACCATCTTGAAGGCCTCGTCGGCCATGCTGGGCCGGACGTGGAAGACCTGGGGGAAGGAGCCGTCGCGCAGGTTGTCGGCGGCGGCGAAGGGCGCGAGCAGTACGGCGCCCTGTTCCTTCGCGACGGCCGCGGCGGCACTGCTGCTGGCGGTGCCCACGAAGCCGAAGAGCAGGTCGGCGCCGTCGGCCAGCAACTTCTTGGCATTCGCGCCGGCGCGCGCGGGGTCGTAGCCGTCGTCGAGCTGGCGCAGTTCCAGCTCCAGCGGTGCGTCCTTCTTCTCGTTGAAGGCATCCACGTACAGCTTGGCGCCGGCGGCAAAGGCCAGGCCGATCTCGCTGGCGGCGCCGGTGAGCGGCACCGACTGCCCCATCACCAGCTTGCGGCCGCCCGGTGCGGCGCGGGTGGCGGTGTGCCAGCCAGCCCCCAGGACACCCAGGCCAAGGCCTGCGCCGGCGTTGATCAGCAGCTTGCGGCGTGTGGTGTGCATTGCACCCTCCATGACATTTTGTAACCTTTCTATCGTACGCAAAGGCAATGCCAGGAGCGGTGAGGCCGATCAGGTTTTCGTGAACAAAACGTCGTAAACGCCGTGTCCGAGCTTGATGCCGCGGTTCTCGAACTTGGTCAGGGGGCGGTAATGAGGCTTGGGTGCGTAGCCTTCGGGAGATGCATCCGGGGAAATCTCCAGCAGCGGCTCGGCGCGCAGCACCTCCACCATCTGCTCGGCGTAGGGCTTCCAGTCGGTGGCGCAATGCAGGTAGCCGCCGGGCTTCAGGCGCTCGGCGAGCTTCTTCACGAGCGGGCCCTGGATCAGGCGGCGCTTGTTGTGCCGGGTCTTGTGCCAGGGGTCGGGGAAGAACACGTGCACGCCGGCCAGCACGCCGGGGGCCAGCATGTGGTCGATGACGTCCACCGCGTCATGTGCGCAGATGCGGATGTTGGCGATGTCGTGCTCGCCGATGCGCTTGAGCAGCGCGCCCACGCCGGGCTCGTGCACTTCGCAGCACAGGAAGTTGGTCTCGGGCAGCAGCCTGGCGATATGCGCCGTGGCCTCGCCCATGCCGAAGCCGATCTCCAGCACGGTGGGCGCCTCGCGGCCGAATGCGGCGGCGAGGTCCAGCCGCTGTTCCTGGTAGGGCAGCAGGAACAGCGGGCCGTACAGGGAGTGGGCGCGTGCCTGGCCTTCGGTGGTGCGGCCGGCGCGCTTGACGAAGCTCTTCAGCCGGCGGTGCAGGGGATGGGGCTTGTCGTCTTCGGGCGCGGGCGAGGGGGCGCCGGTGGCGTCCTGGGGCGCGCCTTCGGCGTCGGGCTGCGCGGGGTCGGTTTCACGAGGGGGAATCATCAGGCCGGGGATTGTAGAGATCGCGCCACTGCGCGATCCAGCCGGCCCGGTCCGTGCCCTGCAGGCCCAGCACCTGCGCGGCGGCGTTCAAGGCGCCGCGCGCCGCGTCGGGCGTGGCGGTGTCGATGGCCTGCGCGCCGTTCTGCTTGGACAGCTTGCTGCCGTCCGCCCCCAGCACCAGCGGCGTGTGCAGGTAGCGCGGCGTGGGCAGGCCCAGCGCGCGCTGCAGCAGGATCTGGCGCGCGGTGTTGTCGGCCAGGTCCTCGCCGCGGACCACGTCGGTGATGCCTTGCTGCGCATCGTCCACCACCACCGCGATCTGGTAGGCCCAGGGACCGTCGGCGCGCTTGAGCACGAAGTCGCCGACCTCGCGAGCCACGTCCTGCTGCTGCAGACCCAGGCGCCGGTCGGTCCACGCCACGGGACCGTCGCTGCCCTGGAACTTCGTCGCGGCGAAGCGCCAGGCGCGCGGCGCCTTGCCGTGCAGGCCATCGCGGCAGGTGCCGGGGTAGACGCGCTCGCCATGGCGCGCGTGGACCACGCCCTGCCGTGCGAGCGCCTCGTCGATGTCCTTGCGCGAGCAGCCGCAGGGATAGGCCAGGCCCGCCTGCTGCAGGCGGGCCAGCGCGGCTTCGTAGAGTGCGGTGCGCTGCGTCTGCCAGGCGGGCGTCTGGTCGGGCAGCAGGTCGCAGGCGGCCAGCTGCTGCAGGATGGTTTCGCCCATGCCCGGCAGGCAGCGCTCGGTGTCGGCGTCCTCGATCCGGATCAGCCAGCGGGCGCGCGGGCCGCGGGCGCGCACGTCCAGCCAGCTGGCCAGCGCGGCGACCAGCGAGCCGGCATGCAGGGGGCCGGTGGGCGAGGGGGCGAAGCGTCCGGTGTCCGTCAATGAACTGCGAGGGCCAGCGACAGGCCCGAGAGGAAGGCTTCCTCCACCCGGTGGCCGGTGCACCAGTCGCCGGCGGCGCCGATGCGCGCCTTCGCATCCCACAGGTGCGGCTGGCCGGCCGGCACCAGGGTCTGCGCCTCGGGCCAGCAGCGGGTCTGCGCGTACGCCGGCTCGGCGCGGATGCCGGTGATCTCGGCAAAGGCGCGCAGCAGCTTGGCCTCGACGCGCGGCGCGTCGTCGTGCAGGTGTTCCTGCGACCAGTCGGCGCTGGCCTGCAGGGTCCAGCGCTCGATCACCTGGCGGCCAGGCTTGGAGGATTCGCGTGCCAGCCAGGCCACGCGGTGATGCGTGCTGCGCGCGGCGTTCCATTGCGGACCGAGGTGCGCCAGCGTGGGCTGGCTGGCGTTGGGGAAGGCGATCATCAGCGTCCAGCAGGGCGTCACCTTCACCGACGCCAGCTGCTTGCTGAGCGTGGGCGAGAGCTCGCCCAGCAGGCGTCGCGCGGGATTCGGGGGCGTGGCGAGCAGCACGGCGTCGAAGCCGGAGTGCACATGCACCGCACCGCCGTCGGATTCGGTGCGCAGCTGCCAGCGCGTGGCGTCGAGGGCGTCGCGCTCGATCTGCGTCACATGCACGCCGGTGAGCAGCGCGTCGCCCAGCGGCTTGGCCCAGTGGGCGACGATCGCGTCCATGCCGGGCTGCGCGACGAAGTGGGGCTCCAGGCGCGGCAGGGCGGCCTCGGCCACGCGGCCCAGGGCGTCGAGCACGCGCACGGCATTGGCGCTCCAGGGGCGGCACAGCTCGGGCGTGGTCTGCAGCACGCGCTTGAAGCGCGGGTCGCGCACGGTGAAGTACTGCGCGCCGCTGTCGAAGCTGCCGAAGGGCGAGGGCTGGCTGGCCATGCGGCCGCCGGGTTGCGCGTTCCACTCGAACACCGTCACGCGGTGGCCGGCCTGCACCAGGGTGCGGGCGCAGGCCACGCCGGCGATGCCGGCGCCGACGATGGCGAAGTGCTGGCTGGAGGACTTCGGCGGGCGGCTGCGCTTGGCGGAGGTGCGAAGGCTCATGGGCTGTCTCGATTCTTTGTGAGTGGAATGTGTGTGACTTGGCCAGCAGACTCTAACCGGGCTCGCGCGCTTTTCGGGCCTCAGCGTCCCCGGTGGTTTTCCAGGAGGGCGCGGCGCGTACCTTCGTGTTCGAAACGGTCCAGCCACCACTGCAAGGCGTGGCCGGGCTTGCCGCTGGCGGGTACGCGCCAGGCGGCGTGCATCTGGCCGCGCGGCGGCAGGCGCTCGGTCTTGCACTCGACCAGGTGGCCCGCCTCGACGTACGGACGCGCCATCGGCTCCGGCAGGAAGCCGCCGCCCAGGCCATGCAGCTGCGCGGCGAGCTTGGCCTGCATGCTGGGCACGGTGAGCACGTCCTGGCCGCTCACCAGGTTCACCGTCATGCGCTCGCCGGTGCGCGAGGAGTCGGCCGCCGCCACGGCGCGGTGCTGGCGCAGCACCTCGTCGCTCAGCGGCTTGCCGATCTTCGCCAGCGGATGATGCGGGGCCACGCAGTAGATGAAGTGCAGCTCGCCCAGCGAGCAGCTTCGGATGGCCGTGGCGGTGAAGGCCAGCCCCGCGGCGCCCACCACGGTGCCGATGGCCAGGTCCGCCTGGCCGTTGGCAAGGCTCTGCACGGTGCCCAGGAGGGTTTCGTCGAGGATCCGCAGGCGCGTGGGCGGGTTCAGGGCATAGAAGGCACCGACCAGTTCCAGCACCGGGTCGCGGGCGATCACGGTGTCCAGGGCGATGGTGAGCTCCGCCTCCCAGCCGGTGGCCACGCGCCGCACGCGGTTGGCCACGGCATCGATCTCGCCCAGCAGCCATGCACCCTCGCGCAGCAGCTCGGCCCCTGCCGCCGTGATGCGGGCATGGCGCGCGCTGCGGTCGAACAGCAGCACGTCCAGCGCGTCCTCGATCTGGCGGATGCGGTAGGACAGGGCGCTGGGCACCAGGTTCAGCGCCCGGGCGGCGCCGGCAAAGCTGCCGTACTGGTCCACGGCTTGCAGCATGGCCAGGGCGTCGGGGGTGAGGGCGTCGCGAGCGGTGGTCATTCGGGAAAAGCCTCGTCCATTCAAATAATTTGAATGATGCCTTCAAAACCGGTCGCTCGCGAGCCCCCTCGGCATCTCCAAAATTCAACCTATCCGCTGCGCATCCGGCGCGGCCTACGAGAGAGCCCAGGGCCAGAGGCCCACCGGGCAAGGAGTGAGAAAGATGCTTCAAATTCGCAGATCACAGGAACGCGGCTATGCCGACCACGGCTGGCTGCGCTCGTACCACAGCTTTTCCTTCGCGGGCTACTTCGACCCGGCCCACATGGGCTTCGGCAACCTGCGCGTCATCAACGAGGACCGCGTGGCGGCAGGCGCCGGCTTCGGCACCCACGGCCACCGCGACATGGAGATCATCAGCTACGTGCTGTCGGGCGAACTGGCCCACAAGGACAGCATGGGCAACGTGGAATCCATCCCCCCGGGCGACGTGCAGCGCATGAGCGCCGGCCGCGGCGTGATGCACAGCGAGTTCAACCACAAGGCCGACCAGACCACGCACTTCCTGCAGATCTGGATCGAGCCCAACGTCAAGGGCATCGAGCCCGGCTACGAGCAGAAGAGCTTCGCCGAAGGCGACAAGCGCGGCAAGCTGCGCCTGGTGGCCTCGCCCGACGGCGCCGAAGGTTCGGTGCTGGTGCATGCAGACGCGCGCCTTCGTGCCGGCCTCTTCGATGGCGACGAGGAAGCCACGCTGGCGCTCGACGAGAAACGCAAGACCTACGTGCACCTCGTGCGCGGAGAACTCGAAGTGAACGGCCAGAAGCTGGTCGGCGGAGACGCCGCCAAGCTCGAAGGCGAATCACAGCTGCGTCTTGCGGCCGGCAAGGATGCCGAGGTGCTGGTGTTCGATCTCCAGTCCTGAAGCGACTTGCTCTTTTGTTCCCTGTTCCAACTTTTTTCCAAACCAGGAGTCTTCACATGTCCAACTCGATCACCGCCACCGCCAACCGCAACGACGCCGGTGCGATGCCCGGCAGCGACATCCTCGCCCTCGTGGGCCGCATCCTCGTGGCCTACATGTTCATTCCGGCCGGCTTCGGCAAGCTGATGGGCTTCGCGGGCACAGTGGGCTACATCGCCTCGGTGGGGCTGCCGCTGCCGGCCGTGGGCGCGGTCATCGCCATCATCGTGGAGCTGGGCGCCGGCATCGCGCTGCTGCTGGGCTACAAGACGCGCATCGCCGCGATCGTGCTGGCGGTGTTCACGCTGGCCGCTTCCTTCTTCTTCCACGCCTACTGGGCCGCGCCCGAAGCGATGAAGATGGTCGCCACGCTGCTGTTCACCAAGAACATCGCCATCGTGGGTGGCCTGCTTGCCCTGGCTGCCTTCGGCCCCGGCCGCCTGTCCGTCGACAAGAAGTGAGCGGTTGATGGGAAACTCGCACGATGTCTGACATCGTCGTAGTTTTCCATTCCGGTTACGGCCACACCCAGCGCATGGCGCAGGCGGTGGCCGATGGCGCGCAAGCCCAGCTCCTTCCCATCGACGCGGACGGCAACCTGCCGCCGGGTGGATGGGAGGTGATCGCGGCGGCGCGCGCCGTCATCTTCGGTGCCCCCACCTACATGGGCGGGCCGAGCTGGCAGTTCAAGAGATTCGCGGACGCTTCCTCCAAGCCCTGGTACGTGCAGGCCTGGAAGGACAAGCTCTTCGCCGGCTTCACCAACAGCGCCGCGATGAACGGCGACAAGTTCGCCACCATCCAGTACTTCTGGACGCTGGCCATGCAGCATGGTGGCCTCTGGGTGGGCTTGGGCGTCCTCCCTTCGAACGACAAGGCCGCCACGCGCAACTCGCCCAACTTCGTGGGCGGCTATGCTGGCGCGCTCGCCACCTCGCCCACCGACGCCAGCTCCTCCGAGATGGCCAAGGGCGATCTCGAGACCGCGCGCGCCCTGGGCGAGCGCGTGGCCGCCACAGCCGCGAAGATCGCGCGCTGAGCCCGCAAGAGAACACACAACGGAGTCCACCACGATGGAATTGCTCAAGCCTCACGACAAGGACCTGGGCGGCGGCTTCATGGTCCGCCGGCTGCTGCCCGCCGCTGCCAAGCGCTCGGTCGGCCCTTTCGTCTTCTTCGACCACTTCGGCCCCGCCACCGAGCACCCCGGCCGCGTGCACGACGTGCGGCCGCATCCGCACATCGGCCTGGCCACCGTCACCTACCTCTTCGAGGGCGCGATGATGCATCGCGACAGCATCGGCAGCGCGCAGGAGATCCGCCCCGGCGCCATCAACTGGATGACGGCCGGCCGCGGCATCGTGCACTCGGAGCGCAAGCCCGAGCAACTGCTGAACTCGGAGTACGTCAACCACGGCCTGCAGCTGTGGGCCGCGCTGCCCAAGGAATTCGAGGAGATCGAGCCCAGCTTCGAGCACACCGCGGCGGATGCCATTCCCGAGCTGAAGGAGCAGGGCGCCGACATCCGCGTGCTGATCGGCGAGGCCTTCGGCGTGAAGTCGCCGGTGAAGACCTTCGCGCCCACGCTGTACCTCGACGTGGCCCTGTCGGCCGGCGCGCAGATCGAGCTGCCGGTGCTGGCGCCGGAAGAGGCGCTCTACGTGGTCGAGGGTTCGATCGAGCTCGACGGCGAGGCGGTGCCGCCCTTCTCGATGGTGCTGCTTCCCGAGGACCGTGCATCGACGCTGCGCGCCGTGGGCGACGGCCCGGTGCGGCTGGTCGTCATCGGCGGCGCCGCGCTGGACGGCCCGCGCTTCATGGCCTGGAACTTCGTCTCCAGCAGCCGCGAGCGCATCCTGCAGGCCGGCGAGGACTGGCAGGCGCAGCGCATCGGCCAGGTGCCGGGCGAGACGGAGTTCATCCCGCTGCCCGAGCACCTGCTGAACAGGTAGGCCTCACCCGGGCGCCACGCGCACCACCAGCTTGCCGAAGTTGCGGCCTTCGAGCAGGCCGGCGAATGCGGCCGGTGCCTGCTCCAGGCCGTCCACCACGTCTTCCTTGAACCGGATGCGGCCCTGGTCCAGCCAGCCCTGCATGTCCCGGCGGAAGGCTTCATGGCGATCGGCATAGTGGTCCAGGATGATGAAGCCCTGCATGCGCACGCGCTTCTGCAGCACGGTGGCCAGGAGTTGCGGGCGCAGGTCGGGCCCGGCCTGCGCGGCACCGTCCGCGTTGTAGTGCGCGATGAAGCCGCACACCGGAATGCGCGCTCCGATGTTGAGCAGCGGCAGCACCGCGTCCAGCACCTCGCCGCCCACGTTCTCGAAGTACACGTCGATGCCGGCCGGGCAGGCCTCGGCCAGCCGCTGGGCGAAACGCGGGTCGCGCCGGTCGATGCACGCATCGAAGCCGAGCGCTTCGACGGCGTGGCGGCACTTGTCCTCGCCGCCCGCGATGCCGACCACGCGCGCGCCCTGGAGCCGGGCGATCTGGCCGACCACCGATCCGACCGCGCCCGTGGCGGCGGCCACCACCACCGTCTCGCCGGCGCGCGGGCGGCCGATGTCGAGCAGCCCGACATAGGCGGTGAAGCCGGGCATGCCAAGCACGCCGAGCGCGAGCGACGGCCGGGCGAGATCGCCCAACTTCATGAGATCGCTGCCGTCCGAGAGCGAGAAGTCCTGCCACCCGCCGTTGGCCAGCACCAGGTCGCCCACCTGGAAGCCCGCATGCCGCGAGGCCACGACGCGGCTGACCGTGCCGCCGACCATGGGATGGCCGATCTCCACCGGCGGCGCATAGCCGGGACCGACCTCGTCCATCAGGTTGCGCATGTACGGATCGAGCGAGAGGTACAGGGTGCGCAGCAGCACCTGGCCTTCGCCCGGCTGCGGCACGGGCTGCGTATCGATGCGCAAGTCGGCCGCCGTCGGCCGGCCCTTCGGGCGCGATGCCAGCAGGACGCGGCGGTTGAGTGCGGTGTCAGCGTGCATCGCGGCCGCCTTGCGTGGCACGGACCGGGCGCGGCCCGTAGCGCAGCGTGAGCAGGCTGCCCAGCGTCAGTGCCGCTGCCGCGAAGCCGGGGCCACCGAGCGCGCCCACATGGTCCACCAGCACGCCGCCGCCGATGGCGCCGCTGGCGATGGCGATCTGGAAGGCGGCCACCAGCAGGCCGCCGGCCCCCTCCGCCTGGTCGGGCGCGACCCGCACGATCCAGGTCTGGAAGCCCACCGGGAAGGCGCCGAAGGCGAAGCCCCACAGCACCACCGCCACGGCGGTCACGACGGTGGAACTGCCCGCCAGCAGCAGGCTCGCCGCGAGCACCGCGATGAGCGTGCCGCCCAGGACGATGGCCTGGCGCTCGCTGCGCTCGGCGATGAAACCGCCGGCCAGGTTGCCGAAGAAGCCGCCGACGCCGTAGCCCAGCAGGATGGCGGAGATGGCACTGACCGACAGGTGCGTCACGTCCTCCATCAGCGGCCGGATGTAGGTGAAGCCGGCAAAGTGGCCCGAGATGACCAGCAGCACCGCCAGCAGTGCCACGCGCACACCCGGGCGGCGCAGCAGTTCGCCCAGCACGCGCAGGTCGGTGTGGTCCTTGGGCGGCAGCGCCGGCATGGTCAGCAACTGGGCCGCCAGCGTCAGCAGGCTCACCGCGCCGGCTGCCACGAAGGCGCTGCGCCAGCCCCACAGCTCGCCCATCCAGGCGCCGACGGGCGCCGCGCAGACGGTGGCGACCGAGACGCCGGTGAGGATGATCGACATGGCCCGCGCGAAGCGGTTCTCCGGCACCAGCCGCAGCGCCAGTGCCGCGGCCATCGACCAGAAGCCGCCGAGCGCAATGCCCAGCAGCACGCGCGAGACGAGCAGGGCGCCCAGGCTGTGCGCCGTCACGGCGAGGGCGTTGGAGACGATCAGCAGCAGAGTCAGCGCGAGCATCACGCCCTTGCGGTCGAAGCGCCGGGTGAGCAGCGGGATGGACGGCGCCGCGACGGCGGCCACGAGCGCGGTGGCCGTCACGCTCTGGCCGGCCGCGCCGCTGCTGACGCCCAGGTCGGCCGCCATCGCCGTGAGCAGGCTGGCGGGCAGGAACTCGGCGGTGACCAGCCCGAACACGCCCAGCGACAGGGAGGCGATCGCGGGCCAGTGGGCCGAGGTGGTGGATGCGGGCGGGGACGCGTGGTGGCCGGCAAGGGCGCCGGGATCCGCAGCGAGGCAGTCTTGGCAGGAGGAGGACACGTTGTTCTTGGCCTTCAGGACAGGGGGATGGCCAGCTTATGGATAAGATGCCGGCGTTTCCATGCCAGAAAGACCGGAATGCTTGACTATTCCTCCAGCCTCTCCGAGCGCCCGCCGGGCGAGGGCAGCGGCCCGGACACCCTGACGGAGGTGCTGCTAGGCCTGCGCCTGGACGGCGTCGAATATGGCCGCTGCCTCATGCACGCGCCCTGGGCGGTCGCCTTTCCGGCGCAGCGCACCGCGCGCTTCCATTTCGTGGCGCGCGGCGGCTGCTGGCTGCGCACGCCTTACACCGACTGGGTGCAACTCAAGCCCGGCGATGCCGTGCTGCTGCCGCGCGGCAGCTTCCATGTGCTGGCCAGCTCGCCCGAGGTGCCGAGCGTGGACATCGACTCGCTGGCGCGCGTGGCGGTCTCCGAGAACATCTACCTGGTGAGGGGCGACGGCACGCAAGCCGATGCCGCGGCGGCCGACGTGATGTTCTGCGGCGCGATGCGCTTCAACCTCGACCCGCTGCATCCGCTCATCGCCATGATGCCGGAGGTGATGCGCGCCGGCGACCTCGCCCAGCGCGACCCCACGGTGCCGGTGCTGCTCGAGGCGATGGAGCGCGAAGTGGCGCTGGAGCGCATCGGCGCCTGCGGCATCCTCGCGCGCATGGCCGACGTGCTGGCGGCGAGCATCATCCGCGCGTGGGTGGAGTGCGGCTGCAGCGATGCCACCGGCTGGATCGCCGCGGTGCGCTGCCCGAAGATCGGCAAGGTGATCGCGGCCATCCACGCCGACCCCGAGCGCGACTGGGACGTGCCGGCGCTGGCCGACCTGATGGGCGCCTCGCGCTCCAGCTTCGCGCAGGCCTTCACCCAGACCATGGGCGAGAGCCCGGCGAAGTACGTCGCCAAGGTGAAGATGTTCCAGGCCCGCCACTGGATCGCGCAGGAGGGCATGCGCATCGCCACCGTGGCGAACCGGCTGGGCTATGAATCGGAGGCCTCGTTCAGCCGCGCCTTCAAGCGCATCACCGGGCACCCGCCCAGCACCGCGCGCAGCGCGCGCGTGGCGGCTAGCGCTTGAGCGCCAGGTCCGGGTCTTCGGGCGCGCGGGCGCTGATGTCGTTGCGGCGCGCGCTCAGGTCGGGTGCCAGGGCTTCGCGGCCGTCGAAGACGAAGCAGTCGCCGCTGTAGTGGGCGCCGCCCACTTCCTCGAAGTACTTGAGGATGCCGCCCTCGAGTTGCAGCACGTCGGGCAGGCCCTGCTCGTGCATCAGGATGGCCGCCTTTTCGCAGCGGATGCCGCCGGTGCAGAAGCTCACCACGCGCTTGTCCTTGAGTTCGTCCAGGTGCGCCTGCAGCGCGCCGGGGAACTCGGTGAACCTGGTGATGCGCCAGTCGATGGCGTTGTCGAAGGTGCCGTAGTCCACCTCGAAGGCATTGCGCGTGTCCAGCAGCACCACCGGCTTGCCCTCGTCGTCGTGGCCCTGGTCGAGCCAGCGCTTGAGGGTGCGCGCCTCCACGCCCGGCGCGCGGCCGGCGGCGGGCTGGATGGCCGGGTGGTCCATGCGGATGATCTCGCGCTTGAGCTTGACCAGCATGCGGCGGAAGGGCTGGTGCAGCGACCAGCTTTCCTTCACCTCCAGGTCGGCGAAGCGCGGGTCGGCGCGCAGGAAGGCGAGGAACTCGCCGATGGCTTCAGGCGCACCCGCCACGAACAGATTGATGCCTTCGGTGGCCACCAGCACGGTGCCGCGCAGCTCCAGTTCGAGGGCCTTGTGCAGCAGGCGCTCGCGCAACTCGTGACCATCCTCGATGGCGACGAACTTGTAGGCGGCGATGTTGAGAACTTCGATCACGGGGCGCCGATTGTAGGTGGCGCCCCGGCGGGCCCTACATGGCCTTGAAGTTGGCGGCGATGCGCTGGTTGAGGTAGTCGCCCGCGGTGATGGGCGGGTACTTGCCCGAGGGCGACTCGATCACCGTATCGCGGTTGGCCTGGCAGAAGAAGGCCAGGCTGTAGCGCGGCCCCATGTACTCGCCCGGCAGCGGGTTCTTCACGCGGTGGAAGTTGCTGGGCAGGCGGTCGTCGCTCCAGCGCATGAGCATGTCGCCGATGTTGCAGGTGATCACGTCCTCCAGCGGCGGGATGGAGGTCCACTCGTTCGCGTCCATCTCCTTGCCCGGGCACACCTGCAGGCCGCCCTGGCCGGCGCGCTGGTAGAGCAGGGTGAGGCAGTCGAAGTCGGTGTGCGCGCCGGCGCGCCACAGGCCCAGGTTGTCCTGCCACTCGGGCGGGATGGCGTAGTAGTGCAGCAGGCGCAGCGTGCTCTGGTAGCTGGCCCTCGACGGGTCGTGCGCGCGGGTGAAGAACGCGTCGTCGAGGCCCAGCTTGAGCGCGAAGCACGAGAGGATCTTCATGCCCACGGCCCAGCTCAGGGCCTCGAAGGCGAGCATCCTTTCCTTGAAGCCCGGCAGCTCTTCCTCGGTGGGGTAGAGGTCCTGCATGTGCGGGCGGGTGATCTGGTAGCTCTCCTTCTGGTCGTAGGTGCCGGTGGAGGGCCGCAGCTGCGCGCGGCTTTCCCAGCCCACGTTGAGCGCCTTCTTGTGCGGGTACTGGGCCTTCACGCTGTCGGGCAGGGCGAAGAAGCGCTCGGACATGGCGAAGGCATCGCGGATGTCCTGCAGGTCGATGCCGTGGTTGGCGAGCTGGAAGAAGCCGACGTCGACGGAGGCGTCCCAGATCTGGTCGGCGATCTCGGCCTTGCGGCGCTCGAAGTCCGACAGGTCGATGATGCGGATCTCGCGCGCGCTCGTCTCGGAACCCGAACCGAGGGTGCCCATGCGGGACTCCTTCTGCAGTTCGGCCATGTCGTAGGGGGTGCTCGTCATTGCGTTGCTCCTGAATGGTGGGGTGGCGGTACTGAAGACCAGCCTGAACTCGCCAGGGAGCCGGGAGAAGCGTTGCATGAAGGGCCGGGGCTGCACCATGCTCGAACTCCGGGCCCCATGTCGAATGGGGCTGGACCTCAAGAGCAATTTCCCGGACGGCCTTTTGCACCCTTGCAGTGCAAGCTGCCGCTGAACGCTTCTACTCTCGCGCCATTTTATGCAAGACCCGGGCCACGGAAGCGCCAGCCGAGCTTTCTACAATCGACCCATGTTCGTTCACCTGCGCCTGCACACCGAGTTCTCCGTCGTCGACGGCACCAATCGAATCGACGAGATCGTCAAGGCCGCGGCCGCCGACAAGCAGCCGGCGATGGCGATCACCGACCTCAACAACCTCTTCGGCGGGGTGAAGTTCTACAAGGAGGCGCGCGGCAAGGGCGTGAAGCCCGTGCTGGGCGCCGAGATCTTCCTGGAGGGGCTGGGCCAGGACCCCGGCACGCTCAGCCGCGTGCTGCTGCTGGTGCAGGACACGCAGGGCTACCTGAACCTGTCGGAGCTGCTGGCGCGGGCCTGGACGCAGAACGTGGGCCGCGGCCAGGCGCAGGCCGCCGTGAAGATGGAATGGCTGCGCGAGCTGAACGCGGGCCTGATCCTTCTTTCCGGCGCCCAGGCCGGCCCGCTTGGGCAGGCGCTGCTGCAGGGAGGCGCGCATGGCGATGCCCGCGCCGCCGACATCGCGCTGGAACTCGCCGGCATCTTCGTCCACCGCTTCTACATCGAGCTGCAGCGCGCCGGCCGCACCGAGGACGAGCCGCACGTGGTGGCCGCCGTGCAGCTGGCCGCGCGCCTGAACCTGCCGGTGGTGGCCACGCACCCGATCCAGTTCGCCACGCCGGACGACTACGAGTCGCACGAGGCCCGCGTGTGCATCGCCGAGGGCGAGATCCTGGGCAACCAGCGCCGGGTGCGCAAGTTCACGCCCGAGCAGTATTTCAAGTCGGCCGCGCAGATGCAGGCCCTGTTCGACGACGTGCCCAGCGCGATCGCCAACTCGGTGGAGATCGCCAAGCGCTGCAACCTCACGCTGGTGCTGGGCAAGCCGCGCCTGCCGGACTTCCCGACCCCGGGCGGCATGCCCATGGACGAGTACTTCCGCATCGCCTCCTTCGAGGGCCTGGAGCAGCGACTGGCGCACCTCTACCCCGACGAGGCCAGGCGCGACAAGGAGCGTCCGCGCTATGTGGAGCGGCTGGAGTTCGAGATCGGGACCATCCTGAAGATGGGCTTCCCGGGCTACTTCCTCATCGTGGGCGACTTCATCAACTGGGCCAAGAACAACGGCTGCCCGGTGGGCCCGGGCCGGGGCTCGGGCGCCGGCTCGCTGGTGGCCTATGCGCTGAAGATCACCGACCTGGACCCGCTGCAGTACAACCTGCTGTTCGAGCGCTTCCTGAACCCGGAGCGGGTGTCCATGCCCGACTTCGACATCGACTTCTGCCAGGGCAACCGCGACCGCGTCATCGACTACGTCAAGGACAAGTACGGCCGCGACGCGGTGAGCCAGATTGCCACTTTCGGCACCATGGCCGCGCGCGCCGCCATCCGCGACGTGGGCCGCGTGATGGACATGAGCTACACCTTCTGCGATGGCATCAGCAAGCTCATTCCCAACAAGCCGGGCAAGCCGGTCACGCTGCAGTACCCGCCGTCTGACCTGAAGGACGACGACAAGGAGAAGTACGCCATCGCGGCCGAGCCCGAGCTGGCGCGGCGCATCGAGCGCGAGGAGGAGGTCAAGTCCCTCGTCGAGATGGCGCAGAAGCTGGAAGGCATGACCCGCAACATCGGCATGCACGCCGGCGGGGTGCTGATCGCCCCGGGCAAGCTCACCGACTTCTGCCCGCTCTACCAGCAGCCCGGCAGCGACTCGGCGGTGAGCCAGTACGACAAGGACGACGTGGAGGCCATCGGCCTGGTGAAGTTCGACTTCCTGGGACTGGCCACGCTGACCATCCTGGAGATCGCCCGCGAGTTCATCATGAAGCGGCACAAGGGACAGGAGGGCTTCGCGTACGAGAACATCGCGCTGGACGATGCGCCCACCTACCGCTTGTTCGCCGACGGCAAGACCGAGGCCGTGTTCCAGTTCGAATCCCGCGGCATGCAGGGCATGCTCAAGGACGCGAGGCCCACGCGCCTGGAAGACCTGATTGCGCTGAACGCGCTGTACCGCCCGGGCCCGATGGACCTGATTCCCAGCTTCGTGGCGCGCAAGCACGGCCGCGAGGACGTGGAGTACCCGCACCCGGCCGTGTCCGAGATGCTCAGCGAGACCTACGGGATCATGGTCTACCAGGAGCAGGTGATGCAGACCGCGCAGATCCTGGGCGGCTACTCGCTGGGCGGCGCCGACCTGCTGCGCCGCGCGATGGGCAAGAAGAAGGCCGAGGAAATGGCCGAGCACCGCGTGAAGTTCCGCGCCGGTGCGCTGGCGACGCACAACATCCCGGAAGAGAAGGCCGACGAGATCTTCGACCTGATGGAGAAGTTCGCGGGCTACGGCTTCAACAAGTCGCACGCCGCCGCGTACTCGCTGCTGGCCTATCACACGGGGTGGCTCAAGGTCCACTACACGGCCGAGTTCTACTGCGCCAACATGACGGTGGAAATGGACAACACCGACAAGCTGAAGGTGCTGTTCGAGGACGCGACCAAGAACTTCGGCATGACCTTCGAGCCGCCGGACGTGAACCGCGGCAACTACCGCTTCGAGCCGGTGACGGATAAGGTGATCCGCTACGGCCTGGGCGCGGTCAAGGGCACCGGACAGCTGGCGATCGAGGCGATCGTGAAGGCGCGCGAGGAGGGTGGCCTCTTCACCAGCCTGTACGACTTCTGCGTGCGCGTGGACCGCCAGCGCATCAACAAGCGCACGGTGGAAGCGCTGATCAAGGCCGGCGCCTTCGATTCGCTGCAGCAGAACCGTGCCTCGCTGGTGGCATCGCTGGATCGCGCCTACGAGTTCGCGAACGCGACTGCGGCCAATGCCTCGCAGGCGGACATCTTCGGCGACAGCGATCACGGCAGCGCCACGCAGGAGCCTGACCTGGTGCCGGCCACGCCCTGGGGCGTGAAGGAGCGGCTGACGCTGGAGAAGACGGCGGTGGGCTTCTTCCTGTCGGGCCACCTGTTTGACGAGGTGGCGCACGAGGTGCGGCGCTTCTGCAAGCGGCAGGTGGACGACCTGATCGACAGCCGCGAGCAGCAGGTGATCTCGGGCATCGTGAGCGACCTGCGCGTGATCAACGGCATGCGCGGACGGGTGGGCATCTTCAAGCTGGACGACAAGTCCGGCACCATCGAGGCGACGGCGGACGAGGCGCTGCTGAACCAGCACCGCAACACGCTGAAGGACGACGAGCTGGTCATCGTCACCGGCCGCCTGCAGCCCGGGCGCGGCGGCTTCGAGGCGCGCTTCATCGTGCAGCAGATCTGGGACCTGGCGACGGCGCGCTGCCGCTTCGGCAAGTACCTGCGCGTGGCGGTGAACGGCAAGGCGCCGGACATCGCGCGCCTGGCACGCGAGTTTCCGCCGCGGGTGGAGGCTAGCGAGCATGGCGACTTGCGGCAGGGGCTTCCTGTGCGACTCGCCTTGCAGCGTTCGGGGGCCCAGGTGGAACTGCAGCTGGGCGAGGCGGCGAAGTTCTTCCCGACGGATGCGGCGCTGGCCAGTTGGATGGCGCAGGCGGAGTCGGGGAACGCTGTCGTCATGTACGAGTAGCGTTTGTTCGGGTCGGGTTCGGGCTCGAGTTCGGATTCGGTTCGGGTCGGTTCGGTTCGGTTCGGGGCGCACGGGGCGCGGCAGGCGGTCCGGGCTGGGGGCTCATCCGGGGCGGTCGATGCTTCGCATCGACTTCGTTGCGGTGCTCGCGCTGGGGCGTGTGCGGCAGAACTCGCGACGCGACTGCGTCGCTACGCTCA